>ENA-OROK01000604-OROK01000604.1-human-gut-metagenome-genome-assembly--contig:-NODE-604-length-41294-cov-15.030457_pt1 | contig 41294 bp, 30 predicted proteins | sample MGYA00242127_ERZ509046 | MGnify/ENA primary metagenome ERZ509046 (study PRJEB26280, sample SAMEA2338728) | human gut metagenome | biome: human gut; feature: human-associated habitat; material: faeces... | reverse complement strand
TAGTACTTCTTTATTCATAGTTATCAATACTCTTTTGCATTGATATTTTATGCATCAGTTTTAAATAAATCAATATTTTTTGTTTATTTTATTTTGTGAAAAATAGACTTTAAATCTTATTTTCGATGTTTTGAAAAGGTTTCATTCGATGTTTTGAAAGAATATAAAATAAAACTCCTTTATTTTTCAAAAGGAGTTAATGAATTAATCAAAATTTACTTTCTTTAAAATATCAAATAAGACATCTGCATCAAGTGGTTCATAGAAGTAATAACCTTGCATAAGTATGTCTGGATATTTTTCTGTTATCATCTTGACTTGTTGTTCTTTTTCAACACCGACTACGCATGGCATAATTCCATATGATTTGCAACTATCAATAAGTGATATTAGCTCTTTATAATTGCTCTCTTCAACATCGATTTTGCTGACAAGTGATCGAGCTATTTTCACTTTGTTTATTCCTAAGGACTTTAATTTTTCAAGTGATAAATATTCTCCGATATACATATCGCAAATGACATAAATATCTAGTTTGTTTAATATTTTAATTGTTGTCATCATTTCTTCATAATGCTCGGAAAGTTCTTTTTCTGTAACTTCCAAATTTAAGAAACCTTTTTGTAAATGATGATGTTGTACTAAATATTCTAGCGAAGTTAAGAATTTACTATCTGCAAAGAAACTGTTATCAGTATTGATAGTGAATAAACGGAATCCTGAAATTCTAAATAATGAGAATCCATATGTCTTATAATATTCACCTATGTTGTCGATGAGAATATCTGTAATAATACCAATTCTATTATTTTTTATAGCAACATTGATAAGTTCATTTGTATTTACCAATACGTTCTTGCTATCATCTTTTAATCTTAATAACAATTCGGCTCCGATGATGTTATTGGATTTAATAATTGGCAATAATTTAACTTGAAGATTTCTTGTTGAAGTAGCTTCATCGAGTAAGTCGAGCATGAATTTTGTTCTATCAGCGCTACGGGTATAATCATTTTCCGCAAAGTAAATATAACCATCTTGAACTTTTGATATATTCTTTTTAAAGAATAATTCTACTTCTTTAATCAAATCTGATGGAGCGGCAAAGTTCATTGGATACCGGAAAGTAATAAAGCTTATTGATAATAAGTTATCTTTATCATTTTTATTTAAATAATTTACTTGTGATAAATCAAAAATATTCTCACATTTTTCTAGAACATCTACTTGTCCGCATTCATTAGCAACTACGCCAAAGACATTGTTGCAATAAACATAGGTGTTAGCTATTCCTTTATCTAAATCCGCAACTTTTTGTAAGAATAAGCGAACATATTTGATATATTTTTCATCCCCATATTTTTCAATAATATCTGTATAGTTATTTACTTTTATAAAGATAATATAGCCTTTTGATTGGCTGTTGAAGACATTGTTGAGTCTTGCAATAAATGAATAATAAGAATTGATGAGGAAATCTGTATTGAATCTTCGTGGAGAAATAGATCCTGTATCTACTGGAGACATCAATATACGGCAATCATTGGAATTATCTTTATCGATTAACAAAGAAGAATAATGTTTAATTCCATCTAATATACTTTCTCTTCTCGATCCTGTTTTAAATGGACAGTTTTCACATGGTGTATTTGTTCCATATAAATATTCATAACACTTTTGTCCTTCAAAAGGTTTTTGATATATGTCTTTCAAAGTATCACTGACATCAAGCAATTTATAATCAATTTTATTGACTTTATAAATTTTCATATCTGTCAATCTTAAAAGAGCTTGTTTGTTATCTTTGTATTCTTTAGCATTTCTCTTGTAATTTAAAATGCAGATACTATCAGAAATCATTCTGGCAAAAACAACTAAAGATTCTCTTAAATAGCTATCTAATTTCAAATCTTTATTTCTATTTAAAAAGTATGTAATTCCAACTATTTTTTCATTGAATTTTATCAAAGAGAACAAACCAGAATTAATATTGATATCATCTAAATAAGAACTAATTTTGGCGCTGGCTTGATTTCTACTTGAGAAGAAGAAGCTTCCATCTCTATCGATTACTTCTGCTAAATCAGCAACGGACTTTGTTGAAAAAACAGAATTAGCATTAAACAATACTTCATTTTGCTTTTGTGAAATATTTATATATGGTTTAAAATATCCGAAGAAATCATCATAGATGACAAGCCCAGCAAAATCAAAGTTATAGAAACTAGAAATTCTTTTAAAATGATATTCAAATTTTCTTCTGACTTCTTCCATAGAATCAACATTAGAAAAATCAGAGAATCCTTCAATAATCTTAGAGACATTATTGATATTCATCGCAGTTGAAAATACTTTATCATTACCTTTGATAAGTCGGCGTGGTAAATAAAGATTTAGCGGTTGATTTTTTCTTCTGGCATAATTTAAATCTGAGAAAATATCATCTATCTTACTATATGGATAAACAACAATTGAAGCCATTGGACAAATCAACTTTTCATCTTTTCCAACATGTTCATAAACAACACATTTTTTCATCAAATTTATTACTTTTTCTTTTAACATAGAAATAGAATCAATATTTGGATTATAGATAACTATTCTTTTCTTTGATAAATTAAAAGCGACAAGAATATGTGGATTATCAAAAAATGCTAATATTTGATCGACGATAAAATTCTTTTGATCTAGTGTTAATTCATTGATTTTATATTCAAATTCAATAAAAGCATTTCTAAAAGCAGGAGTTATTGAAATAAGATTTTGAACATTTTCGACTAAACTTTCATAGGAAATTATTTGTTTATTATCTGAGTATTCTAAGTTTAAATTCGAATAATCAAAATTAGAATTGATAACAGCTATATTAGAATTCAATTTAGAAAGTTCTGTTAAGCCATAATTAAGTTCAGAAAATTCTTTGATATTATCATATTTATATTTATCATAATCTTTATCTAATCTTTTAAATTTTTCGACATTAGAAGAAGTGGTATCAACGGCATCCTTTAAAAGTTTAAAATATAAATAATAACCAATTGCGAATGTATAGACTATAAATATTACAAAGACAATAGCTGTAACATATAATAAAATATTCATCAAATCATCATTTTTAATAACAAAATGAGCAACAACTGATAAAACAGCTATCAAAATACCACTAAAGCCTAAAAAAGCTCCTATTATCACTACAATATTTAAGATTTTTTTCAAAGAGATTTTATTTTTTCCTTGTTTTTCCATATTCTCTCTCCTATTTGATAAAGTCTTTTCTTCCTATTTCTGAAATAGCAATAGAAACACCTTTACCAACTTCAATGTATTTTTCCAATACTTTTAAATAATTATCCAAAGAAGTATCTTCGCCAATTTTAGATTCGATTACTTTAATAGAAATATAAGGAACATCAGCTAAATGGCATGCTACTGCAGCACCACCCGATTCCGTATCAAAAACTGTTTCTTTTTCTAAGCCAAGAACAAAGTTATTGGCAATAAGTTCGGTGAGCTGATGTACATCTTTAATATGTTTGTTCAAAGAAATAAAATCTGCTTTAAAAGGTTCTTTATATAGTACTTTATTAAAAGATTGAGTAAATATCTGGCTCAAATATGATTGAGTTAAATATTTTTCAGGCAAAAATGGAATTTGACCTAATTTGCAATTGTTTTCATTAGTAAAATCTACATCACCTAAAGTAATTGAATTAGATAAAACAACATCTCCAACTTGAAGATCATCAAAATAAGTTTTTGCTTTTCCAACTGAAACAACAAAAATAACAAATTTTGAACGAATAAGATGAGTGATAATTAAACTAGAAATATAATTAGAATAAACGTTATAAGCAAGACAGACATCTTGATTATAGATAGTTCCAGTGATCAAAGGAATTGTATTGAATAATTCTTCATTTTCTTTGTTGTGCATGATATTTTCAAAATAAAGAATATCATCATGGGTTTGTCCAATAATCAAAATCATTTTTCTGTTGCTCCTTTCTTTTCGAAATCATTTTGTAATAATAATTTTTCAAAATCATTTCGATTCAAAGGTTTAGAATAATAATAACCTTGAATAGTATCGCATTGTAATTTTCTTAGTATAGCAACTTGCTTAGCATCATTGACACCTTCAGCAATTGATTCCATACCATTGACTTTACAAAGTTGAATTAAAAATTGAACGATACTTCTAGTTTTTGCATCGATTACTATATCATCAATAAATGATTTATCAATTTTAATGACATCAATTGGAGATTTTCTAATATTCATAATATTGGAATAACCTATACCGAAATCATCCATTAAAATTCTGATACCCAATTCTTTAATTCTTTTTAAAATAGAATTAGCGATAAAGTTATTAGCGTTGGTTGTCTGTTCAGTAATTTCTATTTCGATAAGTGTTGGTGGAACATTATATTTTTCCATAATGTTCACAAGATCATCGATAAATCCATGATTATAGAATTCATATAATGAAAAATTGATAGAAACTGGAAGTAGTCTTCTTCCTTTTTTCTTACAATCTTGAAGATCTTTACAAACTCTTTCAAAGATATACATATCTATTTTATGGATCATTCCCATCTGTTCAGCTTGAGGAACAAATTGGCTAGGAGAAAGAAGTCCTCTTTTAGGATTATCCCATCTTACCAAGGCTTCGGATGAGATGAATTTGTTTAAAACCAAATTGAATTTCGGTTGATAATAAACAACAAATTCATTATTTTCTATAGCTTCATTGATGCTATTAGCGAGTACTGTATCATCTTCTTTTTCCATAGTCTTTTCATAGAAAACAACTTCTTGGAAATTGATTTGCGCAACTTTACGAGCTACCGAAGATTTAGCGATTAAATCAATAACCGTATTCTTTTTCTTCTCAGCTAAAACAACACCATAATATGGTTGAATGAAAAGCTTTAAATCATGTTCTTGATTAATTTTATATAATTCGTTATCGATATCATTGATAATCTTATTCAAGCCGTTGACATTATCTTTGATATAAATGATAAATGTATCATGATAATAGCAAAAAGAAACTTCTTTTTTAATTCCATTTTTCGACTTTGAAAAATAAGAGATTAAAAAGTCTGCGACATAACCATTGAATTTAACAACTGAAGATGCATAAGAAGAAATAGTCTGTGTATTGCTGAAAGAAGAAAATCTTACAACATAAGCTTCTTCTCCTTTTTTCAAATGCATAATTTGATATTGAACGCGATGAGCAAAAACATAGTAACTATAAAAATCTTTAGCTGAACCGAAGTTTCTAATGTTTTCTTCATTTAAAAGATTTTTGGTTTTAGAATCATAGATATATTTAGCAAGAATAAAAAATGTAACTGAACAAACAATTAAATCTAAAGATAAGAAAATAGGGAATAAAATAGAACTATAAGGTAATAAACCAAAACCAGTAATAACGCATAAAACGTTATTCAGTATAAACAATATCAAGCTTATCAAAGCTAGTTTTTTGGAACCTATTCTCATTTTTTATTCTCCTTATTACTGTTAGCTTTATTCAGTAATTCTTCTAGCATTTCACTTTTTAATCTTTCTCTATCTTCTTTGGATAAAGTAGATGTTCCATCTTTTTTATCATTATCTTCTTCATCATCTTCTTTTAAGCCTTTAACTATATCTAAAATACTTGTGATAATTAAATACCCTGATGGAAGCAAGATTAAAATAAATAATCCCCAAATAGAAGTAACTCCCTTATATATTACACCTAAAAAGGTAGAGCCGAAGGAAACTCTTCCTAAAAGCACTCTTTCATCAAAAACTTGTCCTTGAGTTCCGCTGTAATTTTTACTTTCTGAATTGATACCTTGAACAAAAAAATCATATCTTCCATTTCCTTCTTTAACATCTTCATTTAAACGAATGCCAATAAGGCGATGGGTCATAGTCATCTTCAGTTCGGATGTTGAATAGTAAAAACTTAAATCTATCTTCAAAGAAGAAGTATCAATAACTAAGCAATCTTCTTCAATCCATTTTAAATTTTGAGCAGTATCTTGGAATTTGACTTTGCCTTCTTTTGTGTTTGAATCAGATTTAACTAATTCATATATTTTTTCCGGATCAGTTTTTTTGACAATTATCATATCATCAACTTTATAATCCGGTTCCATAGAATCGGTTAAAACAACCATAATCTGTGTTCCTAAGACATTTGGGACACCATAATTATCTTTCTTTGTAATGTTTCCAACAATTTGAAAGCCTAAAATAGCAACAAAGATTATACCGAAAACGGAAAAGAATATTCCTTCTAGTATTCTTCTTAACTTGCTTTTTTTAACTTTCTTTTTTTCTGCCATTACTTAACCTCTTCTAGTTCTTTTTCTTGTTCTTCTGTTGAAGTTTCTTCTAAAGGTGAATATAGATCAGCTTTTTTATCGACTGTAGCGGCTTTTTTAATATCTTTTCTAGCGGCTGCAAGTCTTGATTCAATAGCTTTTCTTTTTCTTTCCTCTTCTTCTTTAAGCATATCTTCTTCAACTTTTTGATTGTATTTCTCAAGATCTTTTTTCTGTTTTTCCAAATCTTTTTCTTCGTTTACTTTTCGTTTAAGCAAAGCTTTCTCTGCTTCGCGAAGACGTTTATTCTTCTCTTTTTCAACATAGAGATCTTTTAAATATATCGCTTGTTCGTAAGTTGGTTTTTCCGGCAAGTTTAAGAATGTCGGTCTTGCTAAATATTCCAAATATTCATCATCTGCTCTGATCAATTTTATCGGTTTAGATGATATTGGAGCAAAAGCATAAATCTGTTCATCGACATCATTTAAAACTTTTGGTTTATAGACTTTATGTTTCTTCTTTCGAACTTTTACCGGTGCTTTAGCTTTGAGCGTTAAAAAGGATGAGAACAAATTGTAATTCATCTCTTCGCGTTCTTTTTCATCGAGAATAGAGTATTTATCATCGATTGAATAATTAACACCTAAACTTGTATAGCGTTCGATAAAATTCCATAACAAGAAAGATTTATGATAAAGAGGATTTTTCCTTATAACGTTAGTTTGTAAAATAGGATTGACAACATCTTTTTCGTTTTTTAAACGCTTCATGAAATCACTATTATAATAATAAACTAAATATTCACGAAGTTTTTTTACCCTTGTTAAATAATCTTGAGCTTGTTCAAGCATCTTTTCGTTGACATCGCTTTTAATGGTTACTTTGGTTTCTATTTCAACTTCATTTCCATCAACAATAGCTTTAGACTTAATATAATTGACTTGAATATTTTTTAATTCCGCATGTTCAACCAAATAGTCATAACGTTTTTCAACAAAATAGACCAATCTTTTAATAAGTGTTGAAACAAATCTATTTTCATAGATAGCGTAATCATCAACTGCTTCAATGGTTAAAACTTTATTTGGTAAAATGTCTCCGTTTTCACTGACCGATTTAACATATTGAGTATGGGAAGAAAGATGTCTAACCGATTCTCCATTGGTTTTTCTCGCTAGTTCTACCGGAACTATATTTCCTTGAGTTTTAGTAGTTTTCCAAGGATTTTTAACAATTTGACCAATATCTAAAATAGCTCCTTCAATCTTTTCAATCCATTTGGTATCAAATGAAGAAAATTTGATGCTATTCATCTTGAGATAGTAATTTTTACCATCTTTTAATTGATTGAAAACAGCTTCAGCGGATTTGTTCTTTTTTACCAAGGAATCAACCTTTTTTACGTAGGCTTCTTCCATGGTCAAATAGCGTGTGCTTTTAGCCATTTTAGTTCAGCCTCAATAAATCGTTGATATAATTATGAGCCATCTTAAATGTATTTTTACCAAATAATTTATCTAATTCAGAATTGAGTTTCTTCAATTCATCTTTTAAGAAAGCGATATTTAAAGATTCAAATTTTTTCAAAATCTTATTGGTAAAGATAAAGTCAAGACCATCGAGTTCATTTCCACCGCAGGCAACATAAACAGGAATAAATGTATTAAGTTGTTTTAAGATACGGTTACCAAAAGCTAATTTGAAATTTTTGATGACAAAGGCATCAAGTTTTTCAAATTTTTCCAAAACCTTATCAGAAAGAGGATATTGGAAAATAGCATCTTGATATAATTTGCGAAGTTGTGAATAGCTGAGTTGAATAGGTTCGACAAATTCTGTTTCAAATGGAATTCCCTTATTATCAAAGAAAATTGAAATTGCACGATCATAAACCTTATCAGAAATAGTAAATGTTGAGTCATCGTTATTAGCAGTTCCAAAGAATTCGACATTTTGTGGAACTAATAATTTACCCTTGCGGATATTCTTTGGATCATTAGCCTCAGTATTGCTGGTCAATTCAACTAACCAGTCATTGACGTTTGGAAGTTCCATCATCGATAAGAATTCAGCAAAATAGTATTCAATACGTGCTAAGTTCATTTCATCGAGAACTACAACATCTAAATCCTTGCGGTATGTTGATTCATATAAAGCTCTCAAAAATTCAGTTTCATTGAATTTCTTTGTGAATTCATTGTAGTAACCAACAAGTTCACTGCGGTCTTTCCATGAAGGTTGAACAGAGCAAATAGAAGCATCATGCATCAAGAACTTTCCTAAAGCATATGGCAAAGAAGTTTTACCAGTACCAGATATACCTTCTAAAATAATCAATTTAGAAGTAGCCATACCAGCAAAAAGTTGTCTTATAGTATCAATTTTATAATAGAGTTTTAATTGGCTTGCCGCAAAGCCTCTAAAGGAATTACAAACTTCCTCTAAAGTTAAGCCATCAATATTAGGTATTTCAGTATTTAAGTTAGCGTATTCGATATCAACTGCTGTAAGTTTTGGAAAGCGAGATAAAGTTGTAGAAGCCGGAACTTGATCCTTTTTCTCATCTTCTTCCATCTGTTCAACAGTTCTTCCACCAAAAGCTCCAACCTTTAAATTGAGAATTTTATCTTTTTCTTCTGTTGTCTTATATAGTTCATAACTCAAACGTTCAACTTCTTCTCTAAGAGCATCTTTATCAAGTTCTCTTTTGACAAAGCGAATATATTTTCTTAAGAGCAAGAACAATAAGAACAAAAGACCACCGATCAAAGCAATAAAGAATATCGCAAATATAACAAAGAAAACCCATCCAGCAGGTCCGAATTGATTAGAATAAGTATTGAAGATATCACCATAGTACTTAAAATTATCACCGACATTTTCCCATGGTCCGGCAAAAAGTTTAACAAAAAATGTTCCAATGTCTTTAAAAACTTGGATTATCATTTCTTTTAAATATTCAAAATATACACCCATAATATTACCTCAACACTTTAAATTTTATATCGGCGGAAAAACTTCCTAGTCTTGTTATATCGGTATTGTCTAAATCCCAACCTTCTAAATATATTGAGATTATGATTTTCTGTGGTTTCAATCCAACTAGCGGAACAAGCATTGTATTAGAAGCTTCTTCGACAGTTAAAGATTTCTCTTCAACTGGTTCAAAGCCATTTTCCAATGTTTTTTTCCAATCTATTGCTTTTATACCTTTTCTTGTTTTTGCATTAAATGCAGAAGCCATCTTTGTTGTATCACTTAATTCCGAATCAATTACATTTTCATCCTTATAGACTATTTTTGCAATATCATCTTCCTCATATTCTCCAAAAAGTCTTTCTTTTCCCGCTTTAAAATCATAATATCCATCAGCGTTATTATCTAACCGTCCAACAAAATATATTTTTTCATCATCTTTTTTCGGATCGATGATGAAATATGAATAATAATTTTCATCCGGAACAAGAATAGATATTCTCAAAGAATTAGCAATACTATTCAAATTATCTAATATTTTATCCTGAGATAAATCAGGATATTCGTCTTTAATTTTTTTAGCTGTCTCCAAATTCTTTTTTACATTTGGTTCAACTTTAGTTTCCTCGGCTAAAGACACAATCACATTGCGTTCACTATATAAATAGAACTCCTGTGAATAAAAACCTTTTTTGGCAATACCACTATCCATTTCTGATTCTGTAGTTAAAGAGGAATAAGATTGTCTAAATTCTGGCGTAGTTTTCTTCTGTTCCAACCATTTATATGAATACATGGAGCTGACAGGAACAAAGCCTTCAACTTCAAGAATATCACTAGATGGAATGTCTTCATAGAATTCTTCTTCTGTAGTACCTATTTTTACTTCCTTATCGCCGTTGAAGCCGATATCGAAGTCTTTAACATAAAGGTTTCTATTGCCGACATACCAAGCTGCGGTAACACTGACTGAAGACACCAAGCATAAAATCATCACCAGATAAAAAAGCAATACTTTTCTATTCATTGGTGTTAACTCCAAAATTTAGATTCAAATTGAAATAAGAACCGATATTCTCGTTGATAACTGATTTATCCCAACCTTCAAGATATAATGTTAAATCAAGTCTAGCAATACCATCTTCACCGGTTATGGTCAATATTTTTCCATCAGATATCAAAGAATCATTTCCCAAATATTTCGCGGTTTTAAAAGTGGATTTTTCCTTATCAACTGTCATTACCCCACCTTTATGATTAGCGGTAAAAGTAGTGACATCTTTCGGATCAACTTCATTTTCTCCAGAATAAGAACTGGTGTAGACAATGTTTTCATATTCACCATAAACAAATTCTTTTCCATCTTTATAGTCATAGTACATGTCTTCATTTAAATTTAAAACACCGCCGACAGCAGTTTCACCATCATGCATTTGTGATGGAGTATATATGAAGCTATTGATATCATTTTTCATATAAACACGGATAGCTTGATCTATTCCATTGCGGGTAGATAAAGAAGAATTGCTCAGATAAATACTTTTACCAGATAAATACTCTTGGCTATCAACATCTTTAACTCTAAAGACTAAAGGCAAATATAAATATCCAAATTTTTTAGCCGGAGTAAAACCATCTTCAAGATAATATGGATTTCCAATTAAAGAAAAATCTGAAGTTCCATCAAAAGAGCCACTAGATACAGGAAAAAGTTTATTATAGGCATAACCATTAGAAGATAAAACATAATTTAAAACATCTTCGCTGATCTCACTATGAGACCAATAGATGTTAGAATTATTTTCATCTATGCTCAAATCATAAGCTTTGTAATCATCAAGTTGAACATTGCTGATAAAACCTATTTCCATAAGAGCAGTATTTCCAATAGAAACACCTTCAAAGCCAAAACCTGCACGCGATAAATATTGATACCAGGCTGCCGTTCCTCCAACCAAGCTTAAAAGAGCTAAAAACACCAAGGAAAAGAATCTGATACCAAGTGATTGCTTTAATCTATTCTTGATTTTCATATGCATTAATTTCAATTCCTAATCTAACTTTAGACTCGTCTTTAGGAACGCCTGTACAATCTGGATCACTGCCTTCAAGCCAGAACAAAACCGTGTACCTAATTTGAGAATTAGGAGCAAAATTTTTCACTCTAAAGCTTAAAACAGTTTCATCGTCAGCAAAATTAGTGCATAGACTTCTGTTGGTATCACTTACATATTCATTGAAAGTTTCCTTGCCATCAACAATATTAATATTCTTTCCTTTTCTAGCATAATAAGTAACATTATGTTCATCTTTTTCTGTATTGCTATATAAACCAATACGGAGAATATCCTTAACATCAGTATTATCAACATTGCCACCATCTTGATTATCTAAGAATTTCAAACTGAAATCAAACATAGCAATAGTTGGTCCGACATTGCTTAGAAAGAAAGTATATTTAAGATAGTTGAGATCAACAACTTCACCTTTAACATTATATTGAGCGCCCATAAGATAATCCGTCTCTTCATTATCGATATCCGCACTACCATCAAGCATTCCATAAGTAAAAGTGTCCATTGGCGGAACACTGCCAATTTGCAAATAAGATGTCTGATTTTCCATCGAAGATTTCTCCGATAATGATAAAGAGACACCTGTGCCTTTAAGGTTAATAGTAAATGAACCTAGATTTTGACCCAAAAAAGAAAGCAACACAAAAGTCACGACAACAATGGCACTGATGCCAGAAACCGCTGCCGCAATTTTCTTTCTCCTTCTCTTTTTTACATATTCTAAATTAACCACGATAACCCCTTTCGTGTACCAAAATAAATCTAGCAACAATAATGCTGCCAATTAGAAATATATAGTCGTATTATAATCGTCTCGTCTTTTGTCCCAATGAATCCGATAAAAAAACCAGCTACCTATCATCGAACGTAGTGTTTTTTCATCACATTCCAAGTAAGGTAACTGGCTATCTAATTTTCATTAAATTTTAGACCCTGTAGCTTTGCGTCACATCATTACTGATATTTTGCCTTTTACAGGTTAAATTTTATCAAAACAGTTGTTTTTTGTAAAGTTTTTTTAATCTTTCTTTTGAAGATCGTTCAAAATTTCTTGTCTAAGCTTCTCTTTTTCATCATCGCTAAGATCATTTAGCTCAACTTTTTTCTTTGCATAGACCTTTTTGATAAATCTAATACAAGCATAAACATTAACAGCTAACAAAATGACCAAAGGCAATACACAAGAAACTAAATAAATAGTTGAATGAGTTTGTAAATAAGGAATCAAGCCCGGAGTTTGTTGAGCAATGATGAAATCAGTTTGAGTTTTAGGCATAGTAACAAGCATAATTATCGAAATAACAAATAATGCAATTGTTAGTGCTGCATCTAAAGTAAATGCAACTCCTAATAGAATTTTCTTTTTATTGCTCACGATAAGCTCCTTTTCTAGAATCTATATAATGGTATAACCTCAGATTTATCTTAGTATACCACGCATAAGAAAACAAAGACAACAAATTTATTTTTTTCAAGTTTTTAGTACTGAATAATTAAGCTAAAACTCTAACTGAGTAGAAACTTAAAGCTGCATTAACTTTAGTATTTAATACACTTCCAACTCCGTTAACACAGTTGTTATCCATACCTTCAAACCAAAGGTATGCTGTAACTTCTAATGATTTATCTTTACCACCAGCAATTGTACCAACATAAGCATTAGTATCTTTATATCCATCACCATTTAAAGTACCAGTAGTAATTTCACTAGTTCCAATTTTAGCACTACTTTCTATAATAGCTTTATCATATGTACCTGTTGATGATGTTCCATTAACATATGCCAAACTATTATCATTTGTTTTATCATAGAAAGGAGCTACAACAACAAATCCACCATCATACTTAAGTCCTAATCTAAGTGATTTATAAACATTTTCTTCTGCTTTTTCTGAAACTGCTTTATGTGTAAAACTAGTTGCTAAATTACTAATATTTAAGAAAATAGCATATGAATCAGGTGTAGCATCTTTCATAGAGAAAGTCATTGTCCATGAAGTAGCACGATAAATAACCGTTTCTTTATCATTTATCAAAGCACTTTCAGAAGTAAAATTAGTAACTTCATTATATGTATCAGTTGCTACTAAATCTTTCTTATAAACTTTTCCGCTATTAAGATCAACAGAGCCATCACGTAAATAAGAAGGAAGATCAATAATTCTAGGATCATTATCTTTAACTTTAGATCCAGCTTCTGTAACTCCAGTTAAAACAATCTCTAAGTTTGATTCCGGATTATAAACACCTACTTCATTTGTGTTTATTGTAATTTCACGAGTAGCACTGAACCAAGCAACTGTGCTAGAAGCAGCAGCAACTGTGGAAATAGTTAATAATGCAACGGCTGGTAAAATAATTCTTGATTTTTTCATTTTAATTTTTTCCTTTCAATATCATATTTGCTTATTACGCAAAAAAAATTCAACTTGCATCCTTTAAGCATAATTGAATCGATGATAGATAATACAATTTATATATTAATTTCGCTTGGGACATAGAAATTAATACTCCATTGCTGTTTTATGGTACTAAGTTTTTCGACATTTGTCAACAAAATATCCATTTTTTTATTTTATTTCTTATATAAAAGAAAAGGACTGGCAATGCCAGTCCAAATTTAATGTTTTTATTCGTTAAATGTTATAGAAGCAAGATGGCATTGTTTATAGCTATCTTTAGTAACTATATCAAATTCAACTTGAGTTGCACCTTCAGCAATTGTAATTGTTGCTGTTTCAAAACCATAAGTAATTTCTCCACCAACAACATTTCCTATTGTTGTAATATCAGCTTTATTGCTAGAAGAACTTGAATCAATAGTTAATGAAGTAACAGCTTTTTCTCCCCAACTAATAACAACATGTTGTCCATTATATAAACGCAATGGATTTGAGAAATAATTAGTATTTCCTACTCCTGTTGTAGAAGAACTTTTTGTAACAGTTACTGTGTAATCATCTTTAATCCAAGTTGTACTATCTGCATTCTTTTCTTGAATATAAGTTTCATCAGCAAATGTAAGTTCATTTTCTTTGACAACAACTGGAACATAATCATAAATTTGAATTTCAAATTTATCATCATATAAATAGAACATAACTTCTACTTTTCCTGTTGGATCAACACCAACATAAGCATCACTAGAAGAATCAAAGCTAACTGTAAATCCAGCAGCAACTAAAGTTGCTTTATATGTTTCTTCATATGTTTCATCAGCATTAGCTAATTCAATGCAAAGACCATAATCTTCATATTGAGAATCATCAACATAATATTCTTCAACATTTGGGAAACTTGGAATTTCAACTTCTCCAAAATATTGTTGAATTAATTCAGTTGGCCAACTAGTAGCTATATCAAGTACAGTAAGTTGAATATAATATGTTCCTTCTTCTAAATAGAACATAACACCTGCGCTTGGATAATTAGCGTTAGTAGCTAAATAATAATCTCCAATTTCATAGCCTAAAGAAGTATCACTTTCAATATATTCATAAACCCATCCAGCATCGGTTAAAGTTTGAAGATAAGCATCTTTAACATCTGTTTCACTTGTAAAGGTAATAGCAGCATCTTCAGAGTTTGTTGTAGTAGTCCAATAATATTCTGTTACTCCTGGAACAGAAGGAACAGAAATTTCATAGCCGAAGAAATTATTAATTTTGTCTTCTGGCCATGCTTCAGCTTGTGCAACACTAGCTAAAGAAATTACTAAGCAATTTAAATCACTATAGTAACCAACACCGATATTAACTGTGCCATCAGCACTTAAATAAAGATCAACTTCTCCACTTGTTTGAACAAAAGTAAAACCATTATCAATTAAGATTTCACCATATTCAAGAATAGAAGAAGCATCAAGATTACCCTTATAGCAATATAAAGTAATGCCTAAACCAACAATAGTAAAATCATAAAAATCATAACTATCAGCAGGATATTCTGGAATAGTAAAACCTAATTCAGCTAAATCTGCGGTTGGCCATTCACTATAAGTACCAGAAGTGTTTGGAGTATAAGAGCTAGAACTAGAACTAGAAGAAGAACTAGTTGAAGAAGAAGGTGTACTAGATGAAGCAGTATTAAAAGAAGAGGAAGAAGAACTAGAAGAAGGTGTACTAGAACTTACAGTACTAGAAGTAACAGAAGAACTAGAACTTGATGAAGCACTAGAAGAAGTGACGGGATTCCCACAGCTAGTTAATGTTAAAGCTAACAAGATAGCGGGTAAAAAGATTTTCTTATTCATATAACCCTCCGAATAATCAAAAATAAGTATAACATGTAAAAAAGAAAATAAAAGAAAAAAACAAAAAACGTCTATATGAAAGCTCTAACAAATTCATTAACTAGTTAGTATCAGAAAAATTATTTTAAATGCTATTTTCTCTAAAAAGGTAGAATTCTACCTTTTTAGAGATTTTATAAAAGTAAAAAATAAAAAAGCTAATGTCAAGAAAACTCAACATTAGCATTTATAATCAATAAATTTTAAATTAAAGAAGTGGTGGAGGTGGTGGAGGAAGAGGAATAGAAGAAGTAACTGTTAAAGTAGTTTCTCCATTATCACCAAGAGTAATAGTATATATTGTACTTAAATTTGAGAATGTAACTTTAGTTTTTCCATCTTCAACAGATACTTGATAATCAGTTAATGTAGTGGCTCCGAAGGTGAAGGAATATTGTAAAGAACCATCTTCTTTTTCGGTGGTTGTTAAAGTATATTCTGTTCCACTATCGGTCCAAGTACCAGCAAAGTTTTTAAGATCAAAGTCACCTTTAGTTAAAGTGACATCACTTTCACCGCCAGAAACAACCGCAGTTGAACCAGAAATAGTAGCAGTATAAGTTACTCCACTAACTGTAAATACAATCTTATCGCCTTGAGCACTGACTAAAGTAGCTTTTGTTCCATTGTAATAAATAGCTTTACCACCGATAGATAAAACATTAGTACCATCAGTGAAATAGCCTTGATTATCAACTAAAGCCCTTTGAATATAATGGAATTGATCAAAGAAATTAAATGTTACTCCATCTGTATAGATATAGATGAATAAGCCTGAATTATCATCTCTAAATGTCAAACATATTTGATCATTATAATAACTGAAGCGAAGATTATCATCTCCAGTATATTCTTTTAAAACATATTCTCCATTGACATTAGTTGTAATTTTAACAACTTCTGAATCATCAACGATAACATATTCTTTTCCTTTTTCACCGATATAGACATAAGTACCTTCAATCTTCTTATAGTCTTCTGTCTTAATATACCAACTTGTAGAAAGAAGTTCAGCTCCAGAATTTGTCAAACTGATTTCTTGAGCGATAAGAGTACCTTCAGAAATTTCTAAAGCATTGATAGTTGTAGCAGTACTATCGATATAGAATAAGAAGAATGTTGAACTGCTTTCATCATAATCAAAGACAGTAGAATAAGTAACATTACCTGTAGTTACTGTATAATCGCTGTTGATCACTAAAGAAGCTTTTTCTCCTCTTTTTGTCCAATCGCTAACAAAAGTATCAAGATATTCTTTGGTAGCAAAAATAGAATAATCACCATCTTTATCACTCTTTTCAAGCAAGAAGATATCCTTGCTATAAACATATAAAGAATATTCATTGACATCTTCATAATAGAATTTAAGACTGACTACACCTTTTTCTTCATCAAAACCATAATCAACATCATATGTTACTCCATTAAGTTTTAAAGAATAATCTTCTAAAACTTCCAAAGTATCAAGAACATTCTTACTATCACCTACAGTGTTGCTACTATACATTTGTCCAGCATTAACAAAATAACGCTGATAAATTTCTTTAGAGCATGTGTAATATGCATCGCCATCCAAATCCAAAACAGCAACAGAATTATCAAAGTAAGGAGTTAAATAGGCTTGTTTTTCCTTAAATTCAAAGCCGATAGCAAATTGTTTATCTTTTGCCGCAAAAGTATGAGCAACCTCATTACCATCAACTGTAACTTTTAAAACTTCATTCCAGTCATCATCATAATCATTAAAGACTTTGATTTCTGAATTATTATATAACCAAGTTCCGACAAGACCATCAGGATTATATTTAACAGCATCTAAAGCTGTTCCATCTTTTTCTAAAGAGAAGCCACCGACAAAAGGATGTAAGGAAATAGTTTCACCATCAGCAGTTAAAGTAGTAGCCCAACCATAACCTTCTTCTTTGTTAACAGAGGTGGAATAAGTTTTGCCATTATAGATAAATTCACCAGCATTTTCACCTTCAGAAATAGTGAGTTGACCATCGCTGGTATACCAACTGCCCTTATAATATTCAGCGCTTGGATAATAGTATTCCATATCCCAACTGGTATCATAAATAGAAATAGGATAATTAGGATCCGTAGATTCTCCTAATCTATAAGTAGCCATCGGATATGAAAAGTCATTAGCATCATAGGCTAAAACTGCTGAATAAGTTTTATATTCTCCCGTAGAATAATCTAAGCTTGTGACAAATTGAGGATACCAAATAGATTTTCCATAATATTCATATCCAGTAGGAACTTTGATATCAGAATCTGAAAAAGGTTGAATAAATTCATCAGAGAAAACCGCTGTGCGAACGAAACCAGCAGTAGAAACTGTGGTAGCCCAAGTACCGACAAAATTATCATCCCATGGATATAAACTATCGATAGTTGACCATTTTCCATTATTAAGTCTTTCTAAAGATAACGAAGCATTTTCTTCTTTAGGAATAAAAACACGATATCTGAAAGAAGTAGAATTTTCTTTGAGATAAACATAATCAACATCAAATTCTAATCCAGCTTTGGTTTCTGAGTCAGTTAAAGTAGTACTGGTATATTTTTCAGTTTTAATATCAATAATACTTAAATCTTGATAAGATTCATAACTAAGATCTAATAAACGAGGTGAACTAGCAGAAATATCAAGTTCATAATTTTCACCGATAAAATGACCCTTTATTAATCCTAATTCTTCATCGGTGAAAGCTTTTGTACTTGTAGAAGTAGAAGAAGAACTAGAGCTAGAAGATGAGGAAGACGAGGTAACTGTGCTAGATGGTCTACTTGAGGAACTTGTACTAACAGAACTAGATGAACTAACTGTACTAGAGCTAGAAGAAGATGAAGAGACAGAAGATGAAGAATTATTAGTAGTACAAGAAGTCAAACCCAAAACAGCAGCACCAATCAATGCGATAAAGATAGATTTTTTCATGCATTTGTCCTTTCCAAAAATAAATAAAAAGAAGTAACTCTTTCTTAATATTAATGAAAGTCTATTGAAAAATATGTAAAAAGTCAAGAAAATTTTTCTTGACTATAAAATTATAAAACTATTTCTTTTTATGAAAATCAGTTTATCTTCTTCATTTCCTTTTCTATCTGCAAATTGATTTTCTTCAAAGTATCATCTGTAATTTTTTCTTTTCTATCAAAAGTAACCAAACCATTTAATTCATCTTCAACATCAGCTAACTGAGTATAAATAGAACCACATAGTCCTTTTTTAATAGCAGGAATAATCTCATGGGAATAAAGTTTATAAATAGAATTTTTGAAATGCTTTTTATCCTTTGTTTTCTTATAACAGAAATAAGCTTCACTGAAAATATGGCCATTAATCTTTAATCCATAACCGCCAAATTCTGATAATAAGAAAGCCCGGGAAGTTCCATCTAATTTCAATTTAAACTTTTTAAAATAGACATGGCGGCTGATGAAATTACCAGATTTAGTATCGTGCCAACCGCTGGTACTATCATAAAGTCTGGTGCTATCAAGCCCTTTAAAATATTCTGTCATCTTCTTGCTATCAAATTGTCCCCAAGCTTCATTAAAAACTGTATAAACAACAACAGAAGGATGATTATATAAAACATCGATTATATTTTCTGATTCTTTTTTATAAAATTCTCGGCCTTGTTCATCTAAACGACCAAAAGCTTTATATTTTGTATCATCATATTTAATAGGTAATAAAGCCGGAACAGTGATAACTCTAAACTTATATTTACTACCACCATTGATAAAATCTTGAATAACTAAAACACCATATTTATCACATAGATAATAAAAATATGGATGTTCCAACTTAATATGTTTTCTTAAAGTATTAAACCCATATTTCTTTATGAGCTTAATATCATTTTCATATTCTTCTTTATCTTTAGCGGTATATCCAGAAGAATAATAGCCTTGATCTAATAACCCGCTTAAAAATATAGGTTTATTATTTAAATATACTCTTTCTATTCCCTGAGAATCTTTTTTTACTTCAATTTTTCTAAAACCGAAATAAGAAGAAATAATATCCTTATCAAATAACACTTCTATTCTATATAAATATGGCTTTTCAGGGGACCAATAATTAGGATTATTAATAGCAATAACATTCTTTGTATTGGTTTCACAAGAAACCACATTGCTATTAATTCTTAAAAAGCATTTTTTATCAGCACTTGTAGTTTTAACTATCAATTCTATATTGCTACCATCTACATTAGGTGTAACCTTAATTGAAGTTATTCTATTCTTCTTAACTTTTTCAAGATATACATCCTGAATAATACCACTAGTTGGAGTATACCAAATGCCTCCTCTTTTAATCTTCTGTTTACCATAGCTAAAAGGACCATCCATCGTATAGTCTTTTACTCTGACTTCTAAATGATTGTTCTCTTTTAAATGCTCACCGATATCAAATTCAAAAGGAGTATATCCACCTTCATGGATACCAATATTAATTCCGTTTAATGTCACTTCAGCAATTTGATCAACTGCTAAAAAATGTAATAAACAAGTTTCATCTTCTTTTAAATCTATCTTTTCAAAATCTAAAGAATATATAGCAATTTCATTTTTTAAAAGAATATGATTAACTCCACTATCTTCTGTCTCTAAGCCAAAAGGAACATTGACCTTTCCTTCATATATCTTATTATCTAATTCATTTAAAATAACAAGATTCCATATTCCATTTAAAAGACAATAATCCTTTCGATGAAATTGTTTAGATAAATAAGGAATATCAACAAACTTCATTTGTTTCCTCTTTCTTCTTATTCATTTTGACCAAAATTAAAGCCGGAATAACCGATAATATTAAAACACCAGCAGCTCCTAAAAACATTTCTGGATTTGGATAATGAACAACACGATTGAATTCGTCGACATAAGTAGGACTTGTAGAAATAATTGCACTGCCAATAAATGGACCTGTGCACATAGGAAGAGCAACTTGGAAAATCATTCTAATTCCTTGGAATAAGCCAACTTTATCTTTTGGAGTATAATCGCGAATCAAAGCATTATAAACCGAAGCGACAACCATATAACCAATCATCATTAAAGTTCCAAAAACAATTAACATCCAACTGGCATTATCTCCAGGTCTTATAAAATACATCAATAATAACCCTAAAGCCATAAACGCAATAGCTGGAGCTAACACTTTAAGCTTTCCTATTCTATCGACAAAAAGACCGAAGACAACGCTGAAAATAGAGGCTAAAATCAGAACAATTCCAAGTAAAATAGCATAGTTTTCTAAATTCAAATATCTTTGTAAATAGATCATCAAATATGGGAAGAATACTTGAACGGCCATCTGATAAATGAAAAAACCAATAAAACCAACATATAATTTCGGATTATTTTTTATGACATTAGGTTTAAAGCCATAGATTAAATTAGCTAAATAATTAGCCTCTTTATTCGGTTCAACCACATCTTTTGGCATAACAAATAATGCGACAATACCAACAACAATAGTAAGACCACCAAAGATCAAATAGAAGGGCAGCCACATTCCTTTATCGGTCATCCAACTGAAACCACCGATGATAACAAGCATAGAAACAAGCGGCAATATAGCTAAAACACCTTCAACTTTACCGCGGTTTCCATCATCTGTTATATCGGTAATATAAGCATTGAAAGCTGCATCATTAGCACTGCTTCCAAAAAATGTCATAACACAATCCATTATGACAACAATAATCGCCGCCATCATCTCCGCATTGACAAGTGGGAACATAGTCTTAATATTATCTACCGTAATAAAACCAAAAGACCCTGTTACTATTCCCCAAAGAATATAACCACTTACAACTATCGCCTTTCTTTTACCAAGACGATCAGATAAAACACCTATCAATAAAGTAGTTAAAGTAGCAACAACCGCACTCGCAGCAACCATCGCTGAAATATAGCTGTAGTTTTGAGAAATTGTATTAAAAAGATAAACATTGAAATACATATTCTCAATAGTCCAAGCAAATTGTCCAGTAAGTCCAATAAGAATCAAACTTAACCAATGTCTAAAAGTTAATTTTTTCATTTCTTTTACCTTCTATAAACATTATAGTTATCTTGAGCTCTGAAATAAACAAATTTATGTAAGCGCTATTAAAAATTTTACAAAACAAATAAAAATAGATCCTTATTAACGTTAAATTAATAAGAATCTATTATTTTTTTGTAATTATTTAGCAAGAGACAACAACATCTTTAACTAAAGCAGAAGGAATCTTGTCACCACCGAATAAATCTTCTTGTTTATCAGAAAGACCGATAACATTTTGTAAGAAAGAAATGACATCTCCACCGATAGTAAACTGATTTACCGCATATTTAATGCGACCATTTTTGACATAGAAGCCTTCGGCAGAAAGAGTAAATCCTCCTGTTTGATAATCAATACCTGCATTACCACCAGTTAAAGAAGTAATTACATAACCATCAGCAATTGATTTAATTAAATCTTTCTCTTTTGTTTCACCAGAACTTATTTCAATTTTAGAAACACCTGGATGAACTACTGGAGAACCATATCCGTTACCAGTTGGAACATGATTATACTTTTTAGCCATTTCTTGGTCATAAAGATAAGTTTTGATAACACCTTTTTCGACAAGAACCTTATTAGAAGTAGGATAGCCTTCGCCATCATAACTTTCTGAGAAAATATCATTGGTATTAGGTTTTTCTTCTATTGTTAAAAGATCAGAAAAAACTTTCTTATCTAACTTATCGACAAGTAAAGACATCTTTCTATCAACATCAAACATAGAAAAATGACCAGTGATAATTGATACGATGGAATCAAAAGCGGCAGGTTTTAATAAACAAGTTTTAGTTCCACCAACACCAGCTTTTCCATGGAGTTTAGCTAAAGTCTTTTTGCTGACTTCATCAGCAATTTTATTAACATTAACCTTTTTAACATTTGTATATGTTTTTAAAACATAGTCAGAAACAGTTTCTTTCCCTTCTTCAGCAACAACTTGGCAAGAGACAATTAAATAAGAACTTTTGCTTTTTAAATTTAAGCCTTTGCTATTTAAAAATTCGCTGCTAGAAGAACTGACACCAACTTCAATTTCCGTGTTTTTAATTCGTGGATCTTTGCTAGCAACCGCCTTAGAAAGTTCTTCGCCAATTTTTACAAGATCAGGAACTTGAAGTTTAGTAAGTTGAGAATAATAAGTTTTATTTTTTGCATAAGGAAAATCAGGCTTATCAATGATTAAATCAGTATCATAAGGTTGAGTATAATTTTTTTGATCCTTCATGGTTTTTACCATTAACTCAACTGTCTTATTATCCAATGTATCGCTGGAAAAACTTACAAGTTTACCATCTATTCCACCTCTAGCAACAAAAGAAAAATCATTGCTGAAAGTTGTATTTTGAAGTTCTCCACCGACAAAATTAACATCAAGACTTGAACTCACACCATATTTTAAAATTAAATCATTAATTCCTTGAGCTTTAGCTTTTTCTAATACTTGAGTTAATTTCATTCTGCTTCTCCTTCTTTCATAGAACCACCAACAGTAATTCCGGAAATTCTTAAAGTAGGTTGACCAACTTGAACGTAGACATTACCAGAAGATGAACCACAATTACCAGCAGCCAACTTTAAATCATCAGCTACCATATCAATTTTCTTTAAAATCTCATAGCCAAAACCAACAAGAATTACCGGTTTAACTAATTCGCAGATTTTACCATCGCGAATTATATAAGCTTCATCGCAAGAGAAATTGAAGTTATTTGTCGAAGGATCTACTGAACCTCCGCGGAAAGACTTCAAATATAAACCATATTTAACGCTGGCAATAACTTCTTCCGGTTTACTTTTACCCGCTGCAATATAAGTATTGGTCATTCTCGTCGTTGGTAAAAATCTATAAGATTGTCTTCTTTCAGATCCTGTAGCTTCAAGACCTAATTTCTTACCATAGAATCTATCGACCATATAATTTTGTAAAACACCATTTTTAATGAGAACATTCTTTGTAGATTCATGACCTTCATCATCATAATTAATAGAACCCCAAGCTCCATTAATAGTTCCATCATCAACAGCAGTTACAACGTCGCTTGCAATCTTCTCACCAAGCTTTCCAGCCATCTTTGACATATTGGTGGCAATAGCACAAGCTTCAAGAGGATGACCGCAAGCTTCATGAAATAAAACACCACCGAAAGCATTGCCTAAAACAACTGTCATATTTCCTGAAGGTGAATCTGGAGCATTGCTCTTTTTAATTGCCATATCAGCAGAATGTTTAGCTAATTCAACAAGATCAACAGCTTCAAATTTTTCATAGCCACCCATTGCGCCTGGGCCTTCAAAATGAGAACCATAACTGCCTTTTTCATTCATAGAAGTAACAGCAACAATACCTCTGACATTAGAACGTAAATCACTGGTAACTACACCATCTGAATTAAAGACAGTAACATTATTGATATCACCTAAAAAAGCAACATTGCAGTTAACTATTTGTTCAGAAACATCATATGCAGCTTTTTCAGCTAATTTAAGTTTTGCTAAAATTACTTCAGTAGAAACATCTTCTATCGGTTTTAAAACTTCATTGATAGTCTTTTTCTTAGGAGAATTCAACTCTTTAACAAAAACCTCTTGTTCACCTTCGAAAGAAGAAGAAAGCTGTTCAGCCAAATTATTCAAACTCTTCAAAGACAAATCTGAAGTATATCCATATACTTGTTTACCATTTTTTATAAGACGCAAACCAATACCAGCAATAAGAGAAGTAGATACGACATCAACTCTTTTAAAATTGACGGAAATAACTCTTTTAATTTCTTCTTGTTGATAAATTTCTGCGTATTCTGCACCGGTTTTTAAAGCGATATTCAAAATCTCTAGTGCTCTTTTTTTAGAAATCATTATACCCTCCAATCTTTTTTTAAAATTATAATCTTTTCAAAAATATTAGTCAACGAAAGTAAAAATATACAAATCTATCATTTATATATTTAATAACTTCAACATATTAATTATTTGTCAAAAAAAATGTTTCATTCTTTTAAAAAATGAAACACCTTTAATATTATTCTTTTATAAAAATAACTATTTAAGATATCTATTTAAAGTATCTTTAAATACCTGATATTCATTATCCTTATAACAATACATATAACAAGTATCTAATGATGTAGCTTGATATCCTAATATTACTCTAACAGCAATATCAGCACATTGGTCAAGAGGAAAACCAAATATACCAGAAGAAATAGGAACTAAACCGATGGTTTTCAAATTGTTAGAATCCGCTAAAACTAAAGAATTATAAAAAGCCCCTTTTAGCTTACCAGCATTGCAATCTACTGGACCAACAGCATGAATAATATGCTTAGCTTTTAAATTATACCCATTAGTCATAACAGCATGTCCTGTTTTACACCAACCAATAGCATTGCATTCTCTTTGAAGTTTTGAAAAACCGGCAGCAGAAAAAATAGCTCCACAGACTCCGCCTCCAGCCTGAAGACCTTCATTAGCTGCGTTGACTATAACATCGCATTTAGAATCAACTACACTTCCTTTTATTATTTCTAATTTCATTTGAATAACTCTTTTCTTTTTTTATTATAACAAATTGAGTTTTCCAAATATCTAAAATTAAGAAATATAACTTAAACAACAAAAGACAGCTGCCAAAGCAACAAAAACATCGATAAAAAATAAAAGATATGTTACAAGCCTTAAAATAGGCGTATATTTCTTTTTTAACACCAAACTAAGAATAGAAAATATAACAACACAAATACTGATAAAAAATGAAATCAAACCAATCGGATTTCTATAATTATATGATCCACTAAATATGCTAACAAAATAATACTCAAAATTAGGATAATCTTGACCAGGAGGAATTGGATAAACATATCTACAGCATCTAATAATGGGAAGAAAACCAATTATCGAATAAGAAGCAGCAATTATCAAAATTGTAATCAAAGCTACTAGATTTATCTTTTTAGAAATATCTTGAGCCTCAACAGCTACCAATGTTGCTTCATCTTGCTCTATAAGTTCAGAAATTGGAACATCAAAATATAAAGCAATCTTTTCTAAAATTTCTCTACTAGGAAAAACTGTACCTGTTTCAAATTTTGCTATAAGACTCCTTGAAACAAAAATTTCTTTAGCCAATTCATTTTGTGTGATGTCCTTTTCTTTTCTTAAATTTTTAAGTTTATCCTGAAACATATTTTTCTCCTTATATTTTCAGTATATCAAAACTAAGCGTTTATGCAGTGTTAATTATTAAGAACAAATGTGAATTAAAAAAGGTGCTGATTTTTTTAATTTCTCAGAACCAAACTTTAATTAATTTGAATTAATTATTTTCTATAACTTTTTGTTCTATTCTTTTGTTTTTAGCATAAACAATTGAGTTAACAACCATATAAGCAAATATACCAACAACAGCAATTATCAAAGTAATATAGAATGTATTTTCTAAATTTCTTCCGACAGCAGATAAGAATGTTGCAAATAAAGTTAAAACACTTACGCCAAATAATAAATAGAAGTTCTTATTTTTATTCTTAATCGCTATAACTAATAGATATAATACAAATAATGAAGAAATAGCTAAGCAAATAGATGTTTCAATTACAGAAACATTATCACTTGTATTAAGTGATTTAACATAGAAAAACAAAGAAGGAATAATAGATAAAATCATCGGTATTTTATAACATCTATTTTTATGTCTATTGATCAAAAAACAAGTTAGCATTGGAACAAAGAATATAAATATTCCTCCTAAAATATTTCCTAAAATTGTCATAAAGCCATCGCTATATTGACTCCCCATAGCTGTGACAAAAAGAAATCCAACAATGATTGAAACCATAGAAACAAATGGGAAAATATTTTCTATAATCAATTCTTTAAAAAGGCCATTATCAGTCATCTTGTAATCAGATTTTATTTTTTTATCAATAAAGTAAATTGGAATAAAAACTACAATAACACCAATTAAAGCTCCAATTAAATAATTAGAAAAAGTTGGAATTACAGTAGCAGAAATAGCAACATGTCCTATCGCCTTATATATAACATCCATAATTGGTAATGGAAGATAGATACCTATTGATAAAAAGGAGATAAATGTCATAACAATAGAATCTTTTCCTAGTCTCAATCTATTTGAATCCGTATAGCTAGAACTATATTTAAAATGATAAGAATTGAGGAAAAATCCAAAAATAGATATTCCAACAAAAATAACATAAACCAGTAACCCGATCCATGCCCGATAAGTTGCATAAGAAATGATGATATTCAACAAAGGCATAAAACCTATAATGAAGAATATAACCATATTTAATATATGGAATTTCATCTCCTTATTTTCATCCTTGTTATTCTTCTCTTCTTCCTTATTTAAAATAAGATAATCAAGACTGACATCAAAACATTTAGCCAATTTAACAAATTGATCTGTTGAAGGCAAAGAACCATCTTTTTCCCAACTTGAAATAGTTTGTCTTGATACTGATAATTCTTCAGCTAAATCCTCCTGAGTCATATTCTTATTTTTTCTTAGCTGTGCTATTCTTTCACCTAGTGTCATATTTCGTACCTCCTAGTTTCAATTATATTAACTCAAGCTCTTTTTTGAAATGTCTTTTCCTTGACAGCCACGTAAAGTTTCCTTTACATTTAATAAAATATCACTCTTGCAAACTAAATATTGAGTAAATTTAACCTTTTTTAATAATAAATGTCATCTAATGATATCAATATATAATTATTATCATTGCTGATATCAAAACCTGATTTTGAAACAAAGCCAAAATTGATAGGGTTTAAATTAGTTTCCGCAATTTGAGATATTTCTTCTTTAACAATTTTATTATCTATTTTAGAATTAGTAAATTTAACTTCATAAACAATATATCCATCTTTAGATTTAGTAACTAAATCAAATTGACCATTCTTTTTTTCTTTAGGGTTATCATACCAATATGTTCCTATATCTTCGATAAATGGTTTTATAAGCCCTTCCATATTTTTTCTAATCAAATATTGCTTAGCAATTTTCTCAAAAGCTTTAGGAACAAAATCATTTAAAAATCCTTCTTCTATATAATTGTCATAAAACATTTCATCATTTAAAATATTTTGACTAGAGAGATTATGATAAATAAACTTATAGTAAAAAAACACCGCACTATCTGTTAATACATAACCAGATTTTTTCTTATTATTTTTATCATTAATAGGGCAAACATATGATATAAGATCCATTTTTCTCAAAACTTCTAAAGTATCATATAGCGAACTGGTTGTATTTATCCGTGACTTTGCTAAAATATCCGAATAATGAAAAGCTCCTCCAGCAATACTTGAAAAAACTGTATATGCATTATTAATTTTTACCAATTCTTCCTTGATGTTAGATGTTATTTCAGATAACAAATGAGAAAATTGTCCACTTAATAAATTGATAATATTTTCTTTTACTGTCAATTTAGGATCAATTTGTTTATTATAAAAAGGAACTCCACCAAAAGCAGCATAAAGTTTAACTTTATCTTCATTTGAAAAGCTACTATAAAATTTAGCTGAATCATAATAATCCATTTCCTTTAACAAAATAGAAAGATTAAATCTTCTATATAACGGATTGCTTTCACTTAGAATACTTTCCATTGTTGCAATGCTGCTACCTAGTAAGAAAAATTTTATTTTAGTCTTATTTTGAAAATTATCAATTAATCTTTGCAATTTAGAATCTAATCCATCAATTATCTTTCTGACATATGGATATTCATCAATTGCAAAACATAGTTCTTTATCCTGGGCATATTCAAAAAGAAATTCTATGACATCAATAAATGATTCAAAATATAAATTTTTTATTCCTAAAGTATCCTTTATAATCTTGACTAAATCATCAATATTGCTTCTTTCATTCTCTTGGTTACATTGATAAATAATAAAAGTTTTTTTAGATTTATAGAAACAGTGTCTCAATAATTCTGTTTTACCAAGACGATGTCTTCCATAAACAATTCCAGAAGCAAAATCAGCTTTCGATAATAAATAATCTATTCTTTTTTGTTCTTCTTCTCTGCCATAAAAATTCATAAATATACCTCCAAAAAAAATCATATTTCTTTTGTCGGAAAAAAGAAACAAGAAATAAACAGACAAAAAATATTACTTACTTTACTGCTCCCATCAGTAATTTTTTCATATTTTTTCTCAAACTAATTATTCTAAATTAAATGTTACTTTCATTTTTTATCACATAATAAAACCCAGTGAGTAGAACACTTTTATTAAGTGTACATTTCACCAGGTGCATTTTAATCTTTAACTAATTTTTTAGATTTAATCATTTTTTTCTAATGATTCTTTAATCTTTTTATCTCCGTTATCAACAATGGTAACTTTATCATCGTCAATTCTTTTTTCAACACTGGTCAAAGCCCTTAATTCATCTAATGTTGCATCGATATCATATGTATCAGCTTTCATCATATAGACATCTCCAGCATGAATAAGTCTTTCACCTTCTTTATCATCGTTAGAATAAGCAACCTGACCATCGCGTTTCATTCTAGCAACAGAGACAATATATACTCCAGCTGGCCATAAAATATCTCTAATACTTCTTCCAACAACAAAAGATCCTTCATCAATTTTTTCTTCAATGATAAGTCTCTTTTTTGTTTTCCCTTTATGTAAAGCATCTAATGTTCCATCAAGTAATTCATCATATAATGGAGTTATATTTAAAAGTTGAACAACAAAATATGCAATGACAACAACTATTGCTGTTTGCAAGAAACCATTTAATAATTGTCCAGTAATTTCTGAAACAAGAATTATACCTGTAAGCGGAGCTCTAACAACAGCAGCCATCATACTGGCCATAGCTATGACAATAAACATTGTATAATATTGCTCTTCCATAACTCCTAAAGAAATGAATAAGTGACCGAATAAACCACCGACTAAAGCACCAATAGTTAAAAGAGGAATAAATAAACCACCGGTAGTTCCCGAAGTTGAAGATAAGGAAATAAGAACTACTTTAAATAAAAGCAATAAAGCAACCGATCCAGCTCCTAAAACAAAAGCACCATTTTCATCAAACATAACCAACTTTTTAATAAGAGAACTGCCTCCGCCTAAAACATCGGTAAAAAATACTCCGATGATTCCAACAGAGAGGAAAGCTATAAGTAATTTTACAATTGGTTTTATTTTAAATTTAGCATAGAATACACGAATATAATGGAGCAATAAAGAAAATAATGCAGCGACTATACCTATTCCTAAACCGAGAATAATTAAAAGCCAAAGGCTATTATATGGCAATACTTCTATATTTCCAAAATCAAAGATAAAATAATTAAAACTATCTTTGATATGGCATACATAATTTAATAATCTGCTTGTTAATAAAGCGAAAATAACTGTACTAGCAGTTGATAATAAAATGGTTGGTGAGAATTTTTTATGTCCTTCTTCCAAAGCGAAAATCAAACCGGTTAAAGGAGCGTTGAAAGCAACAGCTAAACCAGCAGAAGCACCCGATGTAATAGAAAGTCTATTCCACGCTTTACTTCTCCAGCGTATCTTTTCTTCAACAGCGTTAATGTTATTACCTACAAGTCCTCCTAATTGAACAGAAGGACCTTCACTTCCTAAAGGTAATCCAGCAAAGAAAGTTATGAAACTATAAATTATCGTTCCAAAAAACATCTTCACTTTTTTAAATTTCAACTGTCCACGCATTACCCCTTCAGTATAAGGAATTCCCGAACCAGCAAGTTCTGGAATAAACTTTAAAAGCAAAGCCATCAAACAAGCTATAAGACCAACTCCTAAAAGCAATAGTGGCATAAAAACTAAATTTTCGTGGACACTTTTATAAATATGGCTAGAAAATTCAACGATATGTTCTGCACAGAAATTGTACCCCCATACCACTACACCAACAAGCATTCCAATAATTATGCCATTAAATAATATTGGAAGCAGAGAATTCAAAATATATTTTGACATTCTATCTTTTGAAATATATGGATTTATTCTTTTCATAACTTTAAATACTTCTCATAAATCCGAGCAAGTTTTCCCTTCTCGGTTTCATATGTAATTTTACTTGCATATTCATAGGCTTCTTCAATTTTATTGTTTTGCAAAATATTTCGAACACTATTATAGAAATCATCAAAATTATCAACTTCAATTGCGTGATTTTCTATCATTTCTTCAAAAAACACATTTTTCTTAATGACAATAGGTATTCTATTGAGCATGCAGTCCATCAAATATAAGCAATCAATTTTATGATTTGTTGTAACTAAAAATAATGTGCTCGAATAAAACATTGCATCGACAAGTTCAATCGGAGGAAGATTTTCAAAATGAAGATTAGGTATTCTTTTAGTATCTTCATATCTTTTGCTGATCAAAAACGAATCAAACTTTTTACCAAAATAATAAAATTCTAAATCTGGCATAATTCTCGCTAGATTTGCATAATCATCAAAAGCATCAGAATCATAAAGACCGTAATTGATTACATATTTTTGTGAATTTTGTAAACCATAGGCTGAAGCAAAAGATGTTTTAAATATCTCAGTATCTTCTTTAAATTTTTCACCTATCGGTTTAATAACTTGAATAGGTGAAGTAATTCCTAAATGTCGAAGAGCTATTTTCTGTGTTTCAAAAAATACGATGACAGTAAAAGCTTCATTATAAACTTCAATAACTTCTTTTTTTAATCTAAAAGTATTATTTTCAATCTTTTCAAATTCTTCAACACTGGTGAGACCATTGATAATAAATCTTTTGTTTCGCTTTTTTTCTTTTATAACATAATCGTTATCAATATAGTCTAAATAACTAGGAAAATGGATAATATCATAGTTTTCACTAGAATCATTTGTTGTTTTATATCCATTTGCTTCAATGAGTTTTTTTACAAAACAACTTAATCTAGTGCGAACAAAATTGTTTTTTGCTCGCACTATGTTTGGTACAAATATAATTAAATTATCAGATATCATCATCATCACCTTGAACATTTAATTCTTCGGCGATTGCTTTGGAAATATCTTCTTGTGGTTGAACAGGTTCTTCTCCAGCAATCTTTTCGAGTTCCTTATCAACATTTGGTTCAAGAGTCATCGAAGAAATAGCTTCTCCATCTCTTAAAGTAATCAATTTAACACCAGATGAGTTACGTCCTAAAACAGAAATCTGTTTAATCTCTGTCTTCATGATGGTACCACCATCTGTAGAAATGAGTAATGATTCATCTCCTTTGACAGTCTTGATAGCAATTAATGCACCAGTTCTTTCTGTGATACGCATTGTGATAACACCCTTAGAACCACGTTTTGTCAAACGATATTCTTTGTAGTTTGTCATCTTAGCTAACCCTTTTTCAGAAACAGAAAGAATATTTTCTCCCTCTAAGGAAGTAGCAACACCAACAATATGACCACCTTCTTCAAGGTTCATACCTTTGACACCACTAGCTGTACGGCCCATCGATCTAACTTCTTCTTCTTTGAACATACAGACCTTACCTTCGGATGATCCTAAAATGATATAGCAATTTCCATCAGTATATTTAACATCTACTAAAGTATCATCTTCTTTGAGTTCTATTGCGATTTTACCATTTCGATTTATGCGTTCAAAATTATCAACTGAACAACGTTTTACAACGCCTTTTCTTGTGACAAAGAACAAATAATGTTCTGCATCATATTCTTCAACAGAGATGATGGATAATACTTTTTCTTTATCACCAAGTTGCAATAAATTGACAATTGGTATTCCTTTAGATTGACGGCTTCCTTCCGGAATTTGGTATCCTCTTAAGCGGAATACACGACCATTAGATGTAAAGAATAAAACATCGGTCTTAGTCTTTGAACGCGTTAAAATTTGAACGCTATCATCTTCTTTAGTCGACATACCTTTAACGCCGATTCCTCCGCGGTTTTGTACTTTAAATTCGCTTGGATCCATTCTCTTAATGTAGCCAGTATTTGTCAAAGCGATAAGTATTGAACGATCTTCGATGAGATCTTCATCTTCTCCGCTCAATTCACTTTCATTGATATCTGTACGGCGTTCATCACCATATTTCTTTTTGATTTCTTCAAGTTCATCATAACAGACTTGGAGTAAGACATCATGACTTGCAAGAATCGATTCAAACCATTCGATGGATTTTTTAAGTTCTGTTAATTCATTTTCTAATTTCTCAATTTCAAGGCCGACAAGACGATACATTCTCATCTCTAAAATAGCCTTTGCTTGAGCTTCGCTAAATCCAAAAGCAGCAATTAAAGCAGCTGAGGCTAAATCTACTGTCTTTTGTTCACGGATAATACGGATGACTTCATCGATATTATTTACCGCTTTGATCAAGCCTTCTAAAATATGCATGCGGTTGCGAGATTTTTCTAAATCGAATTTTGTTCTTCTTTCAATAACCTCGCATTGGAAACGAATATAGATTTCCAATGCTTGCTTAATATTCAAAACTTTAGGAATACCATTATCGAGAGCCAACATATTGACAGCAAAACGATCTTCAAGTTTTGTATATTTGAAAAGATGATTCAATGTAATTTCAGCATTGACACCTTTTTTCAAATCGATTTGGAAATTTGTTCCAACTTTATGAGAGGAATAATCGTTGATACCTGTAATTCCTTCAATTGTCTTATTATTGACCAAATCCATAATTTTCTTAGCCAATTCTTTTTTATTGACCATATATGGAAGTTCGGTAAAGACGATAGAAGTACGGCCGTTTTTCTCTGTAATTTGATATTTACCACGAACACAAACAGAGCCAGAACCCGTTTCAAAATATTTGCGAATTCCTGATCTTCCCATAATGATACCACCACCTGGGAAATCAGGTCCTTTGATATAATTCATCATTTCAAATGGTGTTAAATCTGGATTTTTTATCAAAGCTTGTGCACCATTAATTACTTCTGTCAAATTGTGAGGAGGAATATTTGTTGCCATACCGACAGCAATGCCTGAAGAGCCGTTGATCAAAAGATTTGGTAAACGGGCTGGTAAAACTACTGGTTCTTTTCCATCTCCATCATATGTATCGACAAAATCTACTGTATTTTTATTGATTTCACGGATCATTTCGAGCGAAAGTTTGCTCATTCTCGCTTCGGTATAACGCATAGCTGCTGGTTCATCACCATCTTGGCTACCATAGTTACCATGACCATCAACAAGAGGATAACGCATAGCGAAATCTTGAGCTAAACGAGCCATGGCATCATAGATAGAACTATCGCCATGAGGGTGATATTTACCCATGACGTCACCGACGATACGCGCTGACTTTTTAAACGGTTTATCAGGTTGCATACCCATAGCATTCATACCGTAAATGATACGGCGATGAACTGGTTTAAAACCATCTCTAGCATCTGGCAAAGCACGAGCAACAATAACGCTCATCGCGTATTCAAGGAAGGAGCTTTTAATCTGAGGACCCATTTCTGTATCTTCAACACCACCTTGAATACCTTCGGTAACACCTTCTAAGGCGTCACCTTTTATTTTATTAGCTTCTTCTTCCGTAACTTCGTTAGGATCTAAAGGCTTTTCTCCATCTTCAATTTGTTCGGAGTCTTGATTAGAATCTTCTTCGTCGAAATCTTCTAATTTTTCATCTTTTTCTTCACTCATATTTCACTCCTTCATTAAAAGTCTAAGTTCTTTGCGAATTGTGCATTTGCACTGATATATTCTTTACGTGGCTCAACATTATTGCCCATCAGATCAAGAAGCGCTGTTTCAGCATCTTCAGCATCTTGAACAGTAACTCGAAGCAATTTACGTTTATCTTTTTCCATAGTTGTCTCAGCGAGCTGAGAAGCATCCATTTCACCAAGACCTTTATAACGTTGCAAAGAATATTTAGCGTTTTCTGGAAGCTTTGAACGTAAAACAGGAAGTTCTTCTTCGCGGAAACAATAATATTCATGTCCAGCATATTTCAATTGGTAAAGTGGTGGTTGAGCAATATAGATATATCCTTGCTCAACAAGTGGTTTCATAAAGCGATAGAAGAAAGTTAAAAGTAAGATTCTAATATGTGAACCATCGACATCAGCATCAGTCATAATAATAATTTTATGATAGCGAAGTTTGCTGAGTTCAAAATGATCATTGATACCTGTTCCGATAGCTTGAATCATGTTATCTATTTCAGCATTTTTTTCAATTCTAGTAGCTTGGGCTTTTTGAACGTTTAATATTTTACCTCTTAAAGGAAGAATAGCTTGAGTATAACTATCGCGGCCATTTTTAGCTGAACCACCAGCGGAATTACCCTCAACGATGAACAATTCTCTCTCTTCTGGATTTTTGGAAATACAATCAGCTAATTTATCTGGCATCGATCCAGTAAATGTTTTCTTGCTTGCCGCTTGACGAGCTCTTTCGGCAGCTTTTCTTCCACGATAAGCTCTCTCAACACGTTTATAGAGCAATTTACCTTCATCAGGATGTTCCATTAAATATTCTTTTAATTGTTCGCCGATGACTGAGGAAACAACACGTCTTACTTCTTCGTTTCCTAATTTGTCTTTGACTTGTCCTTCATATTGCGGATCTGGGTGTTTGACAGAGATGACTACTGTCATACCTTCGATCAAATCTTCATATTTAAAAGATTCGCCACTAGCCTTATTTAAGCCTGCTTTATAGAAATAATTATTCAATTCACGACCAATAGCTAAACGGAATCCTTCTTCATGAGTACCGCCGCCTGTAGTTCTGATGTTATTGCAGAAAGAACGGATTTGTGGAAGCTGAGCTTCAGTAGGTTGGAAAGCTGCTTCTACAAAGATATCTTGAGCTTTTCCTTCAAAATAATAGATTGTCGGTGTTACAAGACGTTGTCCGCCATTCATATAAGCAACATACTCTTTAATACCACCAGCATATAAGAATCTATCATGAGTTAATTCAGGAGTTCTTTCATCATATAAATCGATGCATAATCCCTTGTTTAAAAATGCTGTTTGGCGCAAATAATCGCGGACTTCTGAATAATTATAAACTGTTGTTTGTGTGAAAATAGTTGGGTCTGCTAAAAATGTTACTTGTGTTCCCGTTTCATTTTCAGGGCAAGTTCCAATCTCTCTTAAACCTGGAGCAACAACATGACCGCCATTTTCAAAACGAATCAAATGAATGATTCCTTCTCTTTTAACTTGGACTTCAACAAATAATGATAAAGCGTTGACAACAGAAGCACCAACACCATGAAGACCACCTGAAACCTTATAGCCATCAGAGCCTTCAAATTTACCGCCAGCATGTAAAACTGTATAAACCGTTTCAACAGCTGATTTACCGGTTTTAGCAACTATACCGCATGGAATACCACGTCCATCATCAGAAACAGTAACGCTGTTATCCTTATGAATGGTAACACCGATATTTTTACAATATCCAGCTAAAGCTTCATCGACAGCATTATCGACAATTTCTCGAATTAGGTGATGAAGACCTCTTTCAGAAGTTGTACCGATATACATACCTGGACGCATTCTAACAGGTTCAAGACCTTCCAAAACCGTAATATCATCCGCATTATAATCAGCTTTTGCTAATTCTTGTTGTCTCTCTTGTTCTTCAGAAAGTACTTCATATTTAACTTGAACTTCATCAAAATTTTCTTTTTCTTGATCTGGTTCAAATTCTTCTTCATCTTCGATTGAAGTTTTTTCTTCTTTTTCCATCATCAGTTACTCCTTTCAATTTTCTGATCGACTATTTTAAGTAAATCCCAATCTTTTGTTTCACCAAGGATATTGCACCCTGTTGCAAATATTTGACCAGGATAATTTTTCAATTCATCTTGCAAAGAATTTATGTGATCTATATCTAAATCTGAAAAAATATCATCCAGAAGTAATATAGGAGGTTTCTTTGTCACTTCTAATATCAAATTAGCTATCGAGAGCTTTATCGCTATTGTCACCAATCTATTTTGGCCTTGTGACCCGCTAGAAGCTAAATCCAGCCCATCTAAGCTAGCTTTTATATCATCTCTATGAATTCCTATAAGAGTTGTTTTTCTCGTCGCTTCTTCGCTTCTTCTCGCTTCAAAAGCTTTTTTCATCGCTTCTATATAATCTTCCAAATTGTCCTCAAAAGGATAATTTGTTAAATATGATAAATGCACTTCTTTATCTGATTTGTCTAATTTTTTAAAATTTTTATTTACTTCGATATCCAATCTTTTAACAAATCTTCTCCGCATGACCATAATTCGATAAGAACTCATAATCAATTCTTGCGTTAAAACTCTGATAACATCTCTATCATAATCTAAGCTCAAAGCTTGATTCCGTTCTCTTAAATATTTATTGTATCTTCCCAATGAATAAAGATACTGAGCATCGATTGGAGACAAAGTTTCATTCATCATCCTCCTTCTTAAATTCGGCTCATCTTTAAAAAGGAACACTTGTGATGGTTCATAAGAAACTGTAAGAAGATTTCCTATGACCTGAGCGGTTGTTTTTTTCTTCACATCATCGAGAATAAAAGTTTTTCCTTTTTCTTCTATCAATGCATTTATTTCATGCTTATAATCGCCATCTTCATAAGTTCCTTCTATTGAAGCAAACTTTTCTTTGGTATTTATAAGTTCTTTATCATCACATTTTTTAAAAGAGCGTGTTTCGGAAAGAAAGCTTATAGCTTCAAGAAGTCCAGTCTTTCCCGTTCCATTAGCTCCATAAATAAAATTAAGATTAGAATTTATATCAATATTCAAATTTTTATATGAGCGAAAGTTTCTTAATCCAAGATGTTTTAAGAACATATTCTATATTCCTCGCCATCAAGTGTTACAACATCATTCGGATAAAGCTTTTTTCCGCGACGTTTTTCGTCAACACCATTGACAAGGATCTCATTTGAAAGCAGATAAACTGTTACTTGACCACCTGTATCAACTAAATCCAATAATTTAACAAGTTGGCCTAAACGAATAAATTCTGTTGAAATTTTTACATCTTTCATAAGCACCTCGCTAATCTTTTTTATTATACCATAAATTAGTTAGTTTATATAGTATATATTTATATATTTACTTTAATATAATATAGGAAATATATATAAGAAATATTTGAAATAACGTAACAAAAAAAGGGCCAAAAGCCCTCAAAATATTTCTTTTTTAATTGCTTGCTGAAGAACGTAAAGGGGTAACTATTTGAATATTATTTGGATCATCATTTTTTACTAAGAAAGCGGTGCCTTCACTAGCGAAACAAAGATGAATTTTTTCACTATTTAAAGCTTTGATAGCATCGTTGACATAGGAATAATTAAAGCTTATTTCAAATTGATTTCCTTCAAATTCTGCTCCAGCTAAAGGATCAGCTGAATTACCGACTTGTTCAGATCTTGCAAATAGTTCAGCTCCATCTTCATTGCATTTCAAGACGACACATTGACCTTTACCTGCATCTAAAATTGTAGCAACACGATCTAAAGCATTTAAAAATATTTTACTATCGACATTTAAAACAAAAGGAGTAGAAATTGGAATAATACGATCAATATTTGGGAATTCTCCTACATATAAACGGCTAATTACAGTTAAATTATCAACTTTAAATGATGCTAAATTATTATCTTCACTTATAAGGACTTTTTTTCCTTCGCAGTATTTAGCAACCAAAGATAAAGCTTTAACTGGGGCAATAAAATAAAACTTTTCGTTATTTTCTACTGCGACTTTTCTTTGAGCTAAACGATAACTATCTGTAGCAACAAATTCTAAAATATTATTATTTACACCAATTTTAACACCGTAGAAATGTTTTTTAGGACCACGGGTTGCAACAGCAAAAGCTGTTGAATTATAAAGATTTAAAAAATCATTTCCATCGATTTCAAATGTATGACTGCTGGTAAAATGAATATCTAATTGAGGAAACTCTTCACCACGGCTACATTTTATATTAAAGTTAGAATAATTATCAGTAATATTTAAAAAGGAATTTTCTATTTGAGTAAGTATTACTTCTTCGCCTTCTAATTTGCTGATAATGCTGACAAAATGACGAGCAGGAATTTCAATTGTTCCAGGTTCATAAGATTTTAAAACTGGATTTTCATCATTGGCTAAAGAATGAATAATTGTAATAGCACCATCGCTGGCAAGTATTGTTTTTTCTTCATCATTGATTGTAATTAAAAAATTCATGTAGTTAGGATCAGCTGATTTTGCTGGGATACCATCGATTACTGAATTTAATATTTTTAAGAAAGCTGATCGATTAGCAACGAGTTTTAATTTATTATGCGAAGATTGAAGTGAAGCTTCATCGATTTGATAAAATTTTTTTGAAAATTCGCTTATTTTTTTCATATATATTATTTTCCTTCTTTTTTATAATAATAGTAATAAGGGGCGTGGAAATAGTGGATAGTGTGGATAACCTTGGCTATATTTTACCATTTAAAGCCATTAAAATGAAGATTTTATCGAGTTTTTAATTGATCTTTTAATTGGTTTATAGCATGGATAGTTTGATTATCATCTTTCAACAAGTTTTCCACTTTTTGTACACTGGACATGATGGTTGAGTGGTCTCTGGAAAAGATTTTTCCAATTTGTGAAAAAGGGATATCCAATAATTCTCGGCAAAGATATATTGCTATTTGTCTAGCGAAAGTTATTTGATTGATTCTAACTTTGCTAGTTAATTGACTAGGAGCTAAATTATAGTAGCTAGCTGTTGTAGATATTATTTTTTCCGGACTTAAACTTTCTTTGTGATCTTTAACAACTTCATTATCGAAAGCTTGGTGAACTAAATCCATCGTTATAGGACCAGGATTTTTATTGATCATATTATAGAAGACTATTCTATTTAAAGCTCCTTCAAGTTCGCGGACATTTTTAGAATTGTTTTGAGCTAAATATAATAAGACATCATCAGGAAATAGATTTAGATCATGACCGGATGCTTTAATCTTAAGTTTTAAAATATTCATTAAAGTATCGATTTCAGGTACTTTGATTGAAACGGTTAATCCGCTAGAGAAGCGAGATACTAAGCGCTCTTCAAGGCCTTCTAATTTTTTTGGATCGCGATCAGAAGTGATAACTATTTGCTTATTATTACTTACTAAAAGATTGAATATATGAAAGAACATTTCGCAAGTTTGAGTCTTTTCAGCTAAAAATTGAATATCATCGATTAAAAAGACATCAACTGTGATAAAAAAATCCTTCATTGAAACGTTATTTTTGTCTCTTTTAGTTGAAAAACGAACATATTCATCAACAAAGTCTTCTGCTGTAATATATAAAACTTTTTTTAATGGTGTCACTGATAAAACATAGTTTCCAATGGCGTGCATCAAATGAGTTTTTCCTAAACCAGAAGCTGAATAGATGAATAAAGGATTTAATGTTGCAAGATGATCAGCAATTAAATGGCTGGCTTTATAGGCAGATTCATTGCTTTCTCCAACAACAAAATTATCGAATGTATAATTAGGATTGAGTTTAGAATGCTTAAAAAAAGAAGCTTTACTAAGATTTTCTGATGAAGTAGAAGAAGTGTTTTCTTCAAATTCACTAGAGAGAATGAATTTCAAATCATAAAGAGTTTCGGTTACTTCTAACAAGGAATCTTGAAGATTTTGTTTATATTGACCTTCTAATAAAGTTTTAGAAAGTTCGTTTGGTACGACAACAGTAGCAATATTTTTATCTAAAGATAATAGTTTTACATCATCAAAATAATTTTCATATATTTTTTGCGGAATTTTATCTTCAATACACTTCAGTGTCATGTTCCATATTTCTTTTATGTTTATCATATAATTCTCCGATATTAATGCTCTTGTATTTTATTCTTATTTTAGAGAGTTTTCCACATAAATTTTTTGTCGAAAGAAGCAACTTACGAATTTTCCACAATTGCTTTTAGGAAAAAATTAGTAGTTATTAGTGTTTTTAGAGTTTTCCACATTTTGAATTGTGGAAAACTTGTTGAAAAGTTGATTGTGGATAAATTGTGGTGGAAATAGTGGAAATGTTTCCACACTCAAAAAAGTTTTCCACACCAAAAAAATATAGATATAATCGCACTTTTTTTATGATATGCACCGAAATTTATCTTTATACCCACAATTGTGGAAAACTTATAAAATCTGTGGATAACTATTCTTTGTTTCAACAACAAACAAAAAAACTCGCGATTAAGCGCGGTGAGATAAGAAAACAAGCAAAAACCCTTATATCATCGCGTTTATGGACAGCGGGCAAACAGGTTACAAGTGAATAACCAAGCAAAAGGGACGTTATCGAGAGATAGCGTCCCTTTCTGCATACTACGCCGCAGCTTCAAAGAAGTTGTGGCGTTTTTTTATGCCCGCAGGAAAGGAGGTACAGCCGGAATGTATTTCACAAAGGGCAAGCAGCGGGCGTTTGAACTGCTCATGCAGCAGAAGCCGGGATTTGACCGCTATCAATCCGGTTGTGCCGGAGA
>ENA-OROK01000582-OROK01000582.1-human-gut-metagenome-genome-assembly--contig:-NODE-582-length-41974-cov-3.633269_pt1 | contig 41974 bp, 40 predicted proteins | sample MGYA00242127_ERZ509046 | MGnify/ENA primary metagenome ERZ509046 (study PRJEB26280, sample SAMEA2338728) | human gut metagenome | biome: human gut; feature: human-associated habitat; material: faeces... | reverse complement strand
ACAATTCAAGATGTTTTTCCTGCGAGCACCTTAACCTGAGCGTCCCCCTCCCATGCCTTCCAAAAACCGGGAACAAATCCCCAAAATATACATGGTGGGTGTGATAGTTTTTAGCGCCCAGGCTAATTTTATCAAGTGCCGTAGTCCCGTGAGGTAAAAGCAACCTTTTATTAATTTCGCATTCAAGAAGAACTTTCTTTTAGATAATCGTCCAAGGGATTGTTTTCAGGGTTTATATGTTTCCTAAAAGTTCCTTACATTATGAGAAACTTAAAATTTCATTAAAACACAATTTTCAAGGATTACATATCCAAAAAACTTTATTTATTTCATTCGAAAATGCAATATCAGCAAGCCTTGAATCTCGCCCTAAAATATAATCGACTTGCCTCCAAAATGCTTGTCTATGGTTGCGGATTTTCAAATGCGCCAATTCGTGTGCTATTAGATAGTCTTGATGAGCTTCACCGATTAGAATTGACTGCCACTTGAACGCCAACTCCACCGGATAAGAGTGTTTGCAATAAGCGCTGCATCGATACCCATATTTTATAATGTGTAATTTTACCTTAGCTTTTAACATACGCCTTCGCGCAATGGCAATTAGTTTTGTTTTTAGATGTTCGTATGCTAATTCCAACAAAAGCGGGTGTGTCTGGGTTAAATTATGAGAACTAAAAACAAGCTCTCCAGTAAAAAAATTCTTTTCGTGTTTTACCTCTATATCATTTTTACAAAATCTGATTTTAAAAGTTCTTCCAAAAACAAAAATTTCAGTCCTATTATAAAATAAGAAAAATAGGCTTAAAAAATTATAACACTGTTTTCTTATCCACGAACGAATTTTCCGGAGCTCCGCAGCCTTTACATCGTAAGGAGTATTCTGACATTTCCGCCAAAGCATTAAAAAATCGGGCTCTAAATAAAGCGTTTTCTCAAGCCACGGAAAATCTTTGAGCGCACTTGTGAACTCGGAAATTTCCCGTGGTTTTTTGAAAAACGCAATCGCTTCTTGGAATTGGCTATGCAACATCGTCTAAATCTATGTAATCTACAAAATCACGCCGTCTACTAAGGAATGCACTAGCGTCTCTTGAAAGTTCCCGTTCACTTAAAATTTTGTGTGTGTTGATTTCGTGCGAAGAAATATAGGTCAGTAAATTGTATAAGTCCCATACTCTAGTGGGAGTTATAATTTTTCTAAATATTTCTTCATGGCCGAAGCCAAATCCACCGTTTTGCGATCTGCATCCACCGAGAAGTTTACTTGATGAATATAACAGTCTATCTTTTATTTCAGAGAAGCCAGTCAATTCATACGCTTTGTCTTTATCGTTAATATGTTTGCGCAGTAAATTAGTAGCCGCATAAACCTCCTGGATAGAAGCTTGAGAATCCATTGCTTCTATGCACTTTTTAATATATCTATTTTTTCTAGAGCTTAGAAGCTCCGTTGAGATGTTTAAGCAATCAGAGAGCTTATTTTTATATGTCCATATTGGAGTTCTCTCTAGCGACATTGCGCCATTTGCGCAAACCAATCGTACATATTCTTCATCTAGGGTAAGTTTGTTGAAATCCCATGTAAAAATTAAGTTAGACATATTTAGTTCTTCGCCCTTGAATTTCACAATTTCAGGATCCTTATTTTTTAAATGTATAGAAATTTCATAAGGATTGTTTGATATACTTGTAATATCATCAATTTTATATTTATTTCTATCGCAAAAGTGTTCAACTGCTTCAAATAAAGTTATCGGAGGAATAAATTCTTCTGTTGCTTTTTGGCACCGTACGATTCTCCCATTATCATCAGCGAACAACAAAACGCTTTTATCCATACTTTTTGAGAGCAAAAAATTTCTCATCGAAATAAGTTCTCGAGGACTGCCATTTTTCAATATGGTTTTTTTCTGAGTGGCAGAAAGGCCTATAAGTCCATCTAATTGCATTTGAACATAGCTATCCATGACGATATCACAGTTATTTATCGTATAAACGTCTTCCCCAATATGCGATATCTCTCCTAATCTAAACCGCCTAACAGGATAGTTTCTGTTTAATATTTTATTTTTTTCTATTTGATATTCTTTATTTTCCATTTTCTACCTCTCTATTCACTTTTTTATCGAATTCGTCCGCAAAATTTCTGATGGCGTTACCTACATTTTTTTGCATTTGCTTTATGTGTTTGTCGTCTTCAAACCTCTCGGCGTCATAGAATACATTCCCGCCCTGCTCCAAGCTGTAGTAGAGGCGTACTCCGACATCTCCACGCCTATGTTTTGAAAAAACCACATAGCGGTCTGAATATATATTTTTTGCGTTTTCAAGCCTCAATTCCATCATCGCGGTTATCATATGCTTTAAGCGGTTCGAGCCAACAAACGCTCCGCTTTTGGTGACTTGTTGAATCGTCAAAAACGTGGTATGAACGCCTCTTGAATTTTCAGCTTTATTCTGGCGTTTTATTATAGAAAGTATGCGACTTTCCGCCTCTTTCATTTTTATATCTTCTTCTTCTTTGATTATACTTTGCAGCTCATAAAAGGAATCTATTGCCACAATGTCCCAGCCCTCGCTCAATACGCTATAAACTTTATCCCAATTGTGTGTATTTATAGAGCAATCGCTTTCTACAAATAGTATATTTATATGTTGGAATTCTGGATATCGACTTACGTAAATTGCTAAATCAATTTCATTCATTTCAGCACTTACAAAAAGAATTTTTAGTTCTGGATTTTCTTTTTGCAAGTTTGCAAGCAGGTCTAATATGATTGTAGTTTTGCCTACTCCTGGGTCTCCAATTACCATATAGTTTACCCCACAAGGCAATCCATAACTGCTCGATAATACCCAATCCAACGCACTACCAGATAAAAAATTTTTAAATAAAGATGCATCGAATTTTATATCGCACATCCTTACTACTTCATCAAACTTACCCATGTTTATTCCTTTTAAAACCTATTCTACAAGGCTATCGCGACAAAATATGACATAGGACTTTCTCGTCTTAAAAAAAAACCTTAGATTATCCATCTTAGGCTTTATTAGTGTAAAAAAAACGTTTCTGAATACTCCATCTATGAAGCTATATTAGTAACCGTAACAGTAGCTTTTCGCATATCATAGGGAAAAGTTGTATTAGCTGCATATAATTTCTCCGGAACTTTCCAGTAAGGCGCTTACTTTATCTATCAATTCCCTATATGAATATATCTTCACAACACAATTTGATAAAGTTTTATTTAAAACTGCCTTGCAGGTAGTTCAGACTTTGTCTATGCAGTCGTGAATATAAGCGCCAGTTGCGGGCTGACATGGGGTAGAAGCGGAATTTTAGTCCTTAAAACTATTTGCAAGTTTTATCACAGAATATTTCTATTGCAGGCGCATCCACACGAGGCAGCACATTTTCAAGCCAATTTAGGAAAGAAAGATACACTGTTACCAAGTGAAAAATAAATTTATTTCCACATTGTTTTGAGACAGTTCTGATTCTCGAGTTATCTTTATTGTCAGTTCTATACCAAATTTTGATTTAGTCTTGCGCCTTATCTTATGGGATTTGTATATTCTTCATATTATGCCCTGCACACGAAACGCTTAAGAGGGATACTTGCAATAAGTCACGTCTCATACATTTTCTTGCAAATTTGATAGGTTTACATTTTGAGTTTATTCGATAATTTTTGTCTCGCCTACATCATAATACGATTAGAATTCTCTCTTTTTTTCTAACGCGCCAAGCAATTGTTCGTTATACTTTGGTTCTGTATTTTTAGATATATTGGAGACTAAAATATCTATATCTTCATCGCTAATGAAATAAGACTGAGCTCTAACAGGCGCGTCGCTCAAATTCGGAGGCACTAAGCAGAGCATATCTCCGGAACCCGACAAATATTCCGCGCCAGAGCAATTTAAAATCAAGCTGCTCATCTCATGCGAATCTACTTTAAAAGCGATTCTACTCGGAAAATTGCTAATCATAAGTTCGCTTAAGACATCGGGAGTAGGATGATTTGTTGCTACAATTAAATGAATTCCCGCGCTTTTGCCGAGTTGAGCCAAGCGCACTAAAAGTATCTCAATCTTGCGTGGATTGATCATCATAAGATCCGCGAGTTCGTCAATGATACACACTATAATCGGTAAGCTTTCTCCTGCGATTTCGCCGTTTTTAATCTTTTTGTTAAATCCCCCAATATTAATGACGTTCTGTTCTTCGAATTTTTGAAAACGGTTCTTCATTTCATTCACTAGCCAATCAAGCGCCCTAATAACATCATTCACATTATGGATTACCGGCGCCAACATATGTGGAATATTGTTATAACCCTGTAATTCCATAACCTTAGGATCGATCATGACAAAACGAACCTCTTCTGGCGAATACCTTGATATGAGAGAACAAATCATGGAATTAACCCAAACACTTTTTCCTGCACCTGTACGTCCGCCAATAAGCAAGTGAGACATACGATATAAATCTACGACAATCAGTTCTCCCCCTATTTTTTCACCGATTAAAATTGGAACTTTTGCCTCACTTTCCTTATATTCGGGAGATTGCAATGCGTCCTTTAAATAAATAAGTTTTCTGACGCTAGGACGATTTGGTATTTCCAAGTAAATAATATTATTTGATACCTTTATCACGCGAACTTTCCCACCAAAATCCTTCCCCAATTCAAAAGTCAAGCCCGCGGAGATATCAACTGCATTCAAATCACCGTGGGGGCTATCAATGATTTTAACAAGGCAACGCGAAACAAGAGCTCCATATTCCCAATCACTTATTTCAACCTTATAATGTCTCAAGGTTAATGTCGCGGAAAGCTTCGCGCTCAATTCTTTAAAATAAGTGACGTATGAATCTGATTCTTTTGTGTGTGTACTCATAATATTCTTCTTTCTTTAATTTGTTTTTATAAAAAATTTGTAATCTCTTCCTTTAAATAAAGTAATGTTTTTGTTATTTAGATGATGGTTAAATGTATGATTCTTTTCCGCATTCTTCGGGCGTCTGGTGCCTTCCTGCAGAATGCGGGAAGTCTTCGTTATACAAGCTTATCCACATTATTAACGCTTTGTCTTCTCCCTCATAGGTTTCACAAGCTATCATATTATATCTTTTTTCGATGTTCTTAAAAATGTATTTGGCATTCATATTTCGTTTCGCTTAGTTAAACGATGTAAATATCTGCCTTACTCCGAGTACAGAGCATGCTATCATAAACGCCAACAATATCGATTGACAATAAACTAAAAAATAACAAGCGCATCTAGTTTATAACTTCTATAAATCCAATCTTTATAAGTCATTTTATAATCAGATTTCAATATGCTCGAAACACCGATATTTTCTAATAAATTTCATTGGTAGAACAATATCGTCAACATTATGCTTCATCATTCTGAAAAACATACATTTGCTCTTCATATAAATACTATAATCTTCTATTCTAATAATAAAATCTGCGTAATCTTCTATTGTAGGGCACTCCATAACCAACAAATTACGATCTACTTGCGCCGTAATTATTACTGGTACTTCAAGTTCTATAGCCAGTATTTTTAGTTTTTTTAAAATATCTTTAGTTTCTAATTCACGTGTTTCAAACTCTTTGCCTCCTCTGAGGAGTTGTAAATAATCTACAGCTATTAAATCCAACTTTTTATTTTTGGAGCGCAATTTTTCATTTAGTTTTCGCGCTTTTTCGTTTATTTCGTCTACACTAAAATTGCAAGTATGATCAATATAGATGTTTGATTTTTTAAATTCTTCTGCGACGTAGTTTCTTTTTGCCAAACTTCCTTTAAGTATATTATTGTCATCCAGTAGCTCCTTTGCCCCAACTTCTTTTGAGCGCGAGCGAATCATTTCCGCAAGCATCGCCTCACTCTTCAATTCTAAAGAAAACAACAATACATTCTTCTTTTGATTTTTAAAAAATAAAGCGTCCTCTATTATATTCGTTATAAAAGAAGTTTTTCCCACTCCAGGGCGACCGCCTACTATGGTCAATTCACCTTTATAAAAGCCGTGTATTTTTTCTATATATTTAAATCGTGTTTTTATTGTGTTTGTTCTTTTCATATTTTACCTATCTATTGCTCTTATGAAACTTTTAAAGTTTGTTGGTTTTTCTTCGGCAATGCTTCGTAAACTCGGCTGACATTTCCGCTCAAATTCTTGGACTGATTATGAGTGATTTTATCTGATATATACACGGCTTTCATATTTGTGATCGCTCTAAATTTTCTAAGGGTTATTTTTCAAACGCCACAAATATATAAGAAAAGCGCGGCGATATATGTCGTGATTTGCAATAAAACTTATCTTCTAAAACTCTTTGATTCTCAAAATCCTACATAGTCTTTCCGGATCGGCAATGAAGAGCGGGCGAGCCGCAGATTGGGATCGCTTAGGTTGAAATATTTTGCAATAAAATGCGGGTTGTGGAAATCTCGGTGCGCCACTCAATTGGAGTAAATTGATTGGCATAATAAATCTCATACCCATCAAATCAACAAATCTCAATCAAACTCAAATAGAACTTATTTTGTGGCGTTTAATCCGGACTAAATACCAGGCGTAACGCATCAGTTTTCAAATATGTGCAATAATTGCATCATTCGGCAAAACCATTCTACGTTCAAAGTATAAAACCTCTTTATTATTTGTAAAACGTATAGAATGCTCGAAAATTCCTTTATAAAAAATATCTGCAGCGCGACATGCTGGAAATTAAGCGGTCTATATTTGTCATGACTGGAATAAAGACGTTTAAAAATTTAAGAGTGAGACTTATTTTGCCGCAGAAGTTAGTACATTTGTTGCAGATCTATAGAGAACAATCTCTACAAGATACCATAAAGAGAAGTCAAAATATGTTTTACATACTAAAATGTTTTTAGCAAAACAACACATCGGAAACAGAGAAATTCAGCAAGATTGCTATTTTTGCACGCAAAACGAACACTATAGCTTTGCCCTAGTCGCGGACGGCCTTGGCGGAATACCGGGAGGCGACGTGGCGAGCAAAACAATAGCAAACGTAAGTCAGGAAATTTTAAGCGGTCAAATTGTATCTGCATGCAACGCGAGTTTCTTACTTGAAAATATTTTCAGAACTGCGCATTTTAGGATAAAAGATTTAAGATCGAAAGGCTCCATAGTAGGAAATTCGACTTTCGCCGCCCTATTATGTTTGGAAGGAATTGCGTATGTCTTACATTGCGGAGATTCGCGCGTTTATCATTTTAGAGGTAAAAAATTGTTATTCGCTACAAAAGACCACTCGCTTGCGGAAAGACTAAAGCATATTAAAAAAACAGGCACCGATTTTCCCAAGGCCCCCGCAAAAAACATACTATACAGATGCCTTGGAGATGACAACTTGGCCCGCGGCGAATTGACCTCTTTTAGATTCGCTTCGAAAGATTGGTTTTTAATATGCAGTGACGGATTTTGGGGAAATATAGCGGAAGAGAAACTTCACTTGCTCTATGATAAAACAAATTTGACTGCTGAAAAATTATTTAATGAGGCTCTGTCAAACGGCGCCCCCGACTGCGACAACATAACATTCATAGCTTTATACCCAAATGAATGATAATAAGCGTAAACTATATGATAGAATCGAAAAACTGTTAAGGCTTGCAGGCGATAAGAGAGCAAACGCGCACGAAGCAAATCTTGCGAGAAATATCGCTCTAAATCTGCTCAGAAAAAACGGCATCACATTAAGTACAGACGAAAACGAAACCACCGAAAACGAACTTATATTGCGCCAAAAGTGGGTATCAAACCTAATAAAATACCCGAAACTTGCCGACATATGCCCTGTGTGGGATAAATTTGGAACTTGGGACTGGGCCTATATTTTGGAAAAGCAGCCTCAGTTTGCAGAACGTTGCCCGTGTTTTAATAAATTCGACCACAATCAATGGAGATTTCTTATAGTTTCTCAAATATCTTTGGCTACATATTGCAAAACATGGGGCGCCTTCGACGAACGAGATTGGACGCGAATATTACGCGCGCATCCGGAATTATTTCGCTATAAGAATCCATCTTTGGAGTAACTCGACGCACTAAGTTTTTGTGCAACATATCAGACTTATTTTAATTCGAAATGTTATCGATCCCCCGATTCATAATATATGTTTACGATTTTTCTTCCATTTCATCAATAGGACAAAAAAAAAATTTAAACACTCACTACAAAAGCAGATTCATAGATTGAGAGTGCGCATATCTCAAAATCCCTTTTTCAAGACATATTATGTCGTATTCGTCTGTTTCAATTTGGGAATGGAAGCAACAGTTGAGAAAATAGAAAAATTATTTGAGCGATTCAATGTTTGGGACTTGTTAGGAGAAAATTATTGGGCAATGCTCCTCGCGGATCGGCTAGAATATGCAAAGCAGAAACATTTAAAAATAAAAAGTGTTGCATATAATCCATTGATAGTAATGGAGTCCAATAAACATATTTATTTAAAAAAACTCGAAAACGAGAAAAGGATGGGCAACTTTCCGTTTACCGACGAGTATAAGAGGAGACTCGAAGTGGATAATTATCCGGAAGCCCTTTACATATATAAATATATAGACGGGATATTGTTGTTTACTTCGAGGGAATGGATGATAATACTATCAAGAGCACCTAAATTGTTTGAATTTGCCGTAAGCAAAGGAGCTTTAAATGTCTTGGATGACTATTCAAAGTCGTTTATTTTGCATAAGCAACCATCTCTTGGCGACAGAATTTGCGTTAAGAAAAAATTTGAATTTACTATAAGCCACGCAAAAGAAAAAAATTCTTTAGAGACCGAATTTGATAAAAAACTAATTGATGAAAGGCAAAGGGCAATAGAGGATATAAACACAAAAATCTTAAACAATGAAGATTCCTTAATACAAATAACGCCAAAAATGTGGAGTTTGGCGATTGAAAATAATCCTGCTATATCTGATTATTGTGAAAAGTATTCGACCGCAAATGGTGATAAAAAACCGGATATTTGGCCTTTACGCGCGAAAATTGGCTAAGAGTGCTGCTACAACATAAAGAAATTATAAAAACCGCCGTGAAATACAAAGCCTTGAAGCTGTTTAATCCGGGAGATTGGCGTACTTTACTATGTGAAGATTTTGATTTTTTCTATCCGATTGCGGAAGAGCACGGCGCTTTGCAGAAATTTTATGAGAACGATTGGCATATGCTCATAGGCATTCATATAAAAACATTCCGATCTGCGCGACATATTTTGTCGCATTATTCACGTAATGTGTTTTAGTTTCTAACAAATAAGATAATACCATGCCTAAACAAAACAATAACAACTCTCTCGCCCGCCAATGGGAGCTATTGAGAATTATACCCTCGCGAAAGCCGGGGATTACATCATTGGAATTGACGAAACAAATCGCCGATAAAGGCTATGTAGTCACAAAGCGGACAGTTGAGCGGGACTTGCGCGACCTCTCAACATTGTTCCCTCTAATGGCCGACGAAGATTCCGCGCCATTTCGCTGGTATTGGCTTAAGGACATTTCAAGCGAGTTTGGTGGAATAGAAGTCGCCGACGCTGTATCGCTTGCGCTCGCCGAGAATGTATTGAAATCAATATTGCCCGTGCCAATGGTCAAAATGCTAAATTCAAAGTTCGAGCTTGCGCGCAAAAAGCTTGCAGCCTTGGAGGCGTTGCCCATATCTAAATGGAGTTCAAAAGTTAGATATATTCCCGAATCATTGAGTTTCAAACCGGTAAACATACGCGAAGATATTCTTGAGAAAATTCAAAGCGCGCTAGTAGAGGGCCTTCAAATAGAGGTAAAATACGATCCGCTTGGGAAGGCGTCTAAGACTCACATTTTAAATCCTTTTGCGATAGTTCAGCGCGGCGTACGCACATATTTAATAGCGAGCAACTCCGAATACGGCGAAGCGCCAATGCAATACGCCGTCCAACGTTTCCGTTCCGTAGAAATTCTAGAAAGCAAGTCCGATATTCCAAAGGACTTTAATCTAGAAAATTATATAGCAAGTGGAGCCATGGATTTTGGTTCAGGGGGAATTATAAAGTTAGAGGCCGCGGTTTCGGATACGCTCGCGAGTTATCTAAATGAGGCGGCGATCTCCGACGATCAGAAAATAAGCTATAAAAACGGCAAGTGGCTGCTTACCGCCACCGTGCGCGACTCTTGGCAACTCTGGTTCTGGATACGCTCTCAAGGCAGCGATATTTTTGTCCAGAAGCCTAAAATTCTAAGAAAAGAGATAATTGAAAGCTTAAAGGAAACTCTTAAAAGTTATGAATAATTTAAGGAATTTTGCGGCAATAGATTTTGAGACTGCCAATTTCGAGCGTTGCAGCGTATGCAGTGTCGGAGTTGCGATAGTCAGAAATTTAAAAATCACCGATACATTTTACAGCCTAATAAAACCCAATCCGGAATATTATTTATGGCGTTTTAGCGAAATTCACGGATTGACTTTGAATGACACTTCAAATGCGCCGATTTTTCCGAGAGTCTGGGCTGATGTATCGCGGAGAATCGAAGGGTTGCCGCTTGTCGCACATAACGCCGCGTTTGATGAAAGTTGCCTGATTGCCGCGCACAAATCATACTCCATGGAATATCCCAACTATAACTTTTATTGTACTTGCAGAGAGTGCAGAAAATATTTTAGAAACCTTCCTCAAAATCTCAGGCCGAAGGGCTTTTCGCTGGATTACGTTTCAAGCTTTCTGGATATCGAATTAAAGCACCACCACAACGCTTTGGATGATGCTATTGCTTGCGCGGAAATAGCCATTGCTATATGATACCCTATTTGCGGTTTAAAAATTTACCACAACACAAATTGGAAATTTTATCATTTAAATAACAGCCTAATTATGAAAAGAACATTGATTACTCTATTACTTCTTGCAAACTTCCTTGTGGGGTATTGCGAAAATTTGAACTCTACCATGTCAGGGGAAACGCTACCTCCGAACCAAAGGAAATACGAACTTATCGCGGATATAGACATATTTCAATTTAAGGGCGAAAATTTAACGCCTGCACAACTTGCAATAAATAAAGCATTAAAAGATATAAGAACTAATGTATTGAAAGATTATTACAACGAGGTTGAATACTTTTTTGACGAAGACATTTCAGAAATTAAAAATTATAAAAGCGAAGTTTCTATAAAAACCACCTTAGTTCAGAATAATGCCGAAATATTTTCGTGCGAAATTGAGACTTACCAATATCACCATGGGGCGAACGGTTGCCATTCAAATATTATAGGAGTCAACTACTTAATAGACGGAGATAAAATTAAAAAGCTGGAATTTGCCGACTTGTTTGAAAGTAAAAATGATTGCATTAACTTTTTAAAAAGAGCTCTTGATGAATTGAGATTGAAAACAAAATATAAATCTATTAGCTCCAAAGAGCTTTCAGGAGATGAATTGAACGAGATATTAAATGTCATCCAGTTTTCAATCAAGAAAGACACTGTAAAAATAATATTCCCCCCCTACACTATCGCATGCGGCGCGTGCGGAGTATTGTCCATAGAACTGACGCTTCCAAAGAATGTCAAATCTGGCACCGCTAACTTATAAAATGTACCTGCTCAACACCTGAATAAATTATGAAAGATATATTTATGTTGGCGGTGGCGGCATGCTCGCTAATTTTTGATATTTTTGACATTCCGTCATCGGCGGAATATGAGGAAGACTCGTATATGGAAAATATAGAAAAAAACGCCTCTTTTTATCCTAAAGAACATGTGAATTTGCTAAAATCAAATCCAATACACTACGAAAAATACAAAGACGAACTCGAGGAAAACGAAAGAAAAAAGGCGGAGTGAAAACTCCGCCTTTGTCGTTAACCTTCTTTTTTTACACCTAAACACGCCCCGCCGAGTGCATTGGCCGCTTTTAGGTCTATACCATAGATTCTAATAAATGCGTCGCGCACCAAGCCAAGCCCGCTCGATGTCAATGGATGGGCGGTAGAAACTACTTGCACGCTCATCCCGCGTTCCAAACGGATTCCATTTAAGCATCCGCTATTTTTGACTGTAATTCTCCATAATGACATATATAATTTCCCTTTCTGTTTAATTTATTTTGAGAGGCTTATTTTAAGGCACTTGTGCGACATTTTGAGACTTCCAAGAAATTTTAATTCAAAAAATCGTCTTTGGGCCAAATCGCCCAAATGAAAGCGCATAACCATGCGAAACCCGTAAGCCCAAATACATTCAGAAGAACAATAAGCCACCTATAAGTATGCTTACGCTTAAATGCTATAAATACCGGCAGAAAAAACAGAAATATAGAGAGTGCAAAAAATAGGAATATAATAAATTCGCCCATTGCCACATGATTACAAAAAAGCGCGACAAAACCTGTCGCACTTTAAGGAGTTTATTTAATTATTGTCCTAAGGTAGAGTGCATTTTGCACCGCAATTTGCATTGTAGGGATAAGCTATGCGTCCGCCGCTAACAGCGATCCTTCTTAAGGTGTATAGAAATGTATGGGAGTAATATTATTCAAAATAGAGTACCTGTTAATTGTTTATATACTTTCGCGATTTCCTCAATCAGTTGTTCCAGCTTTTCATGGTCTTCGAAATATAATAATGCAAAATCGCCATTGTAATTGAAGTCGCAATATTTCCAAATCCAGCCGTTCCCTTCCTTCCAACCGTCCGGTTTAGGCAATTGAAGTTGTTCTTTACCTTCGTTCCAAATTCCTATAAATAGATCTCCTTTCAAGTTTCCTTCAAAAACGCATTGCAAGGATACGTTTTTATACTTAGTAGACTGGAAAATTAAACCTTTCTCGGTTCCATCTTCTTCGATAGAGTTTTCTATCTTTGCATTGGGATATTTATTCTTTATTATAACTTTGATATCCTCAAAAACTTTTTTAATTAAATCAGTTCTTATATTATTATATGCTTTACAGCATTCTGTAAGAGCGTTGTAATGTTCTTTATCCTTTTTTATGTAGTCTCTTATTTCATTCATAGCCATGCCTTCTGGTTTATTTGTTAATTCTCTGATTATTTGGATGTATTGCTCTATGACCTCTCTTATGCGTGGTAATGATACAGCCTCTTTTTGTGAGTCAATAAGCCAATCTAATATATCCTTAGAATATGTTATATGTTTGTATAATTTAATGTCTTCAACCGTTTTTACTCCTTGGGGTTTAAGAAACTCTTTTTCTCTTTGTGAGATTCCAATTCCGGGAGAATAATCTTCATTGCAGTGACTATCATTATCAAATTCATTTGCCAATGTAAGGTATAGCAACTTCTTATTTTTGGTTTTACTAGTTTCTTTTAAATATTTTATATATCTTCCTAACTGTTCCTCTTGCGATCTGGCATGTATTTTATTTTCAATGATAATAGTCCAGTTCTTGTCGTCCGTTATAAAAATATCGAATCTTCCATATTTATTTTCAGATTTTTCAACTTCGATATATGCGTTTGCGTAATCAAATCCTTCGATGTCTATCTTTTTCAGGAATAGCTCAAGGAAAATACTACCTTGATAGTGAGATCCACATGGATCTAACAGATTTGAAATAAATTTGGAATGTGTGGAAACCTCTAGATGGGAAATTCCAAGTATATTAAAGATATTGAAATCTTCCGCGGTGATTTTCTTTCTTTTACTTTCAAATTTTATAACTCCTTGCAAGTGTTCAAGCAGTTTTATCTGTTCATTCTCCATTTTCATCTCCTTTGTATGCAACTGTCTTATAATACTATAACTAAATACGTAATGTCAACATAAACTCTCACAGTCAGGAATATATCGCATGCTACTACGCTTAAAAATAAGCGGAATTGATACACCGCTGTTTTCGGGAAGATTTACTATGTCTAAACGTATTTTATAGTTGCATTCCACTTGGTTGCATTTCACTTCAAACAAATTGGGAGTAGGAATTTCCTTATAACCAAGCAACGCAACGGTATCTGCGTATTTTTTTATTTCGCTTGCGTATATTAGGTTATCGACTTTTGGTTCGTAAAAATTTTTTCTATTCAGCTTCGCAAGCAGAATTATCGGGACTTCCAACTCTTCCGAGAGAGCCTTTAGCGATGCCATTGCTTCCCTTACCTGATATACCCGTTCCAAAGATTTGCAGGAAGGCTCAATGTTTTCAAGGTAATCTATAAGTATAACGTTAAGAGGTTTTTCATCACTTTGTTTTAAGATTATATTGTTTACGGTGCGGGCAGTTGCACATATATCTTTAACCGAGTGCGAGCCGTCGCGTATCAACAGAGGAAGTTTTTCTATAGACTGCCTTGCTTTCTTAAACTTAACCGCTTCTGTGCCGACTAAGTTTTCAGGTTTAAATTTCCAGGCTGCTATTCCGCTCATTGAGCGCGCCATTAAGTCCAGTACCCATTTAGAAGATTTTTCCAGAGAAAATATAAGTGCGGACATTGAAGGATTATTAAGCAACGCCGACTCAATAAGATTTAGCGCAAATGTTGACTTTCCCGTTCCGGGAGCTCCCGCGAGCACAGTAATTCCTTTTCGAGGCAGTAAATTAAAAATATATCTGAGGTCTTTCTCCGCAGACAAAGACTCAGAATCCATAATTTGACTTTTGCTATTCATAGAGAAAATTTTATTTTCTTTTAACTTTAACTCAATAACAGGACAAAATATGTCGCAGAGTGTAATGCCGCAATGCGAAGTCGTATTATGTCGCAGATTTGCGGACAATGTTTGGAGTCAAATTTTTGATAAGAGAAAAATCATGAATACAGATTTAAACGAGTTGGAAAAAATATCTACCGACGCTTGGATTGCGATATTAAAGCAACACCCGGATTATGCGAAAGAATGTAGTCAGATAAACGCATGGTCTAGATTTACCTCTAAACAATGGTTTGAACTTCTTCTCGCACAGCCGCAATTTGAAGGCAAATGCGAATGCTTCAATGATTTTTCTTTCTCTCTGCTGCAAATCTTATCGGATAAACACCCGCAATTCAAAAAATACATGCTCAAAGCCCGCGTTATGAAGAGAAGCGTTAAAGCATGGCGGAATCTACTTTTAAAGAATCCAAAATTTGAGCAGATAGCGTGGCATTGCCCCAAAGGGATAGTTGCGCTCTTATCATTGAAACCCGAACTTGCCAAATTCTACGATTGGAATATAGATTTTTTGTACGCTGAGTGGACTCAGCTTCTCATGAGCCGACCGCAGTTTGCGGACAAATGCCCATATTTTAGAGACTTTGACGCCTTTTTAAATTGGTTGCCACTTTTGAAGCGTCAACCCTGCCTGCGCGGTATCGCCGAAAGATACAGAGGAGGAAGGATAGCAATGCTCGCTGTTTTTCCCGATTATGTTGAAGCATATTCAGATTGGGATGAAATTTTTGATCATGACAAATATAAACTTATCGAACTGCGCCCAAAATTAATTGAAAAGTTTTCAACTCTTGACGACATAAAAATGTTCGCTTGGGAAGGAATTATTATAAAAAATCCAAGCCTTGTCGAGAGTGCAAAAAAATGCGCAAACGGATTAGCCGTACTTTTAACCATCAATTCCGCAAATAAAAAATTTGTCAAAGATTGGAGTGTATTTTCAACACATAATTGGGCAAAAATCCTATCGGAGAATCCAAAGTATTCAAAAAATTTTGAATCTGTCCGCAAATGGAATGAACTCACCGAGGAAGATTGGTTTAGCCTCCTAATTTCCCAACCGCAATTTGCGGTGAAGTGCGACAAGTTTGGCGAATTGAATAAACGGAAAAAACTCTTATTACAAGTGCAACCGATATTAAAAAAATATTTTCCGGAATTGAATCTCTTTCCCGAAAAGAAAGAAATGCGAATAACCCGTTTTATTTAATATTGAAACTATGAAAAAAAAGCGTAATTTTGCAATTTCCGGAAAATGTTATCGCCCTTTTGAAATAGCGGGCGTAAGAGGATGCCTCGTGTGCGCCCATTACACCGGCGATCGGGAACTTATTCAATGTAAGCGTTGGATCAAAGAACTCCAAGAGGGTACTTGCAAACTTAACGAAAACAGGCATGCCTGCCGGAGATTTGAGCTTATGGAGGAATTAAAAAACAAAAATATGACGATTCTTGAAAAGGTTTACGCGCGCAGATTTACTGCGTCATACTTAGGAGAGGCCATAAAAAAATATTATAACGATCCGAATGCAAAGTTTAATTATGACAATATTTCTGCGGAAAAACTCGCCAAAGTTATCGTATGGTATCAAAAGAACCGCGGCTCAAATAATCGGAAATTACCCGATTCATAACAGACGACACATGAGGATTGGGGATGGGGGCAAATTCAAATCCATGCTTTATATTTTCCTCCCAGTCTTCAAGATTCTTTACTAATATTCTATTGATAAAATTGTTTAAATTGATTGATACAGCAGAACTTCTCGATATTCCGGCGGTGCAGTGGACGAGCAATTCCTTGCCGTCCATCGACGCGTTTATCGCGAAATTTAAAATATCGCGCGCCATCCTTTCATTAAAAATAAGCGAATCGTAGATTCCGTCGATGGGAATTGCGTCGTCGAAATATAAAATGAGCGATTTTTTGGGATCATCGCCAAAATTGAAGGGGGCAAATCCAAAATCATTTATGCTAATAATACGCAATGAATCATTTTCACGTATATAATTAATGTGCTTCTTGATAAATCTTTTTGAACAGTTCCAAATATTCACGATCCACCTCCTCAGAATGAAACAAGAAATCTTTTAATCGCAAATACATTTCTTAAAGTTATACACTCAATATTATTGATATGATTGACAACTCCATGCACAAATCCGCTTTTTAACGGCTTAAGGCCATAACCAACATGCGGCTATGGCCTTAGCCCAAATGCTTATAAGTAATATAACTTCCTAAAAACACGCGTGGCATGCAGTATCCTATTAAAAGAAATTGCAATTCTGACAAGCCCCTTGCATGTTTTTAAATTTGCTTATTGCGCATGTCTGCAAACTGCGGCTGAAATTTTAATAACGAGCTCCAATCCTCAGCGGAAAACTCTTCCCATTTATCGCAATCTCGAACAAGTTCAGGTTTCTGCGTCAATATGGCTGCCCATCCTGATGGATATTGCTTTGCTTTTTCTTCAAACTGCGGCTGATCAAACAACTCGTACCAATCCCAAGCGGAAAACTCTTCCCACTTGTCGCACTTATCCGCAAATCGCGGCTGTTCTGCTAAGAGATAGCTCCAAGTAATAATCTTACTCCACAGCGAATATTCGTCAAATTTTGATGAAAGCGAGGGGTCTTCCGTAAGCAGTTTAACTAATTCTGCCGAACTCATATTTTCTAAAACTTCTCTTTTCATACAATGCTGTCTCCTTTTCTGTCATGAGTATTTCATATTAGTTTTCGTCAAAATAAACGTTGGGCATGTTTTTGCAATTAAGAACATTATTTCTCATAAATTTCTTTGCGCGAAAATATCATATCGGAACGACCGAATAAGTCGCAGATTCGATTTTTTTATAAAATAATTCCAAGATTCGCCAAACCACATAGAAAACAGCTCTGCTGTTTTCTATTTCTTCCCCTTGCCATTTTTTGTATATTTTGACCATATTAATAGTGTAATGTGCTTTGGTTAAGCGCAAAACCCTATTTTACCTTTCTTGGGCGATAGATCTTTTTTAAACTTTAATTCCCGTTTTAGCATTTCAATAAAATCTCTTTCTTCATAATAAATATTATCATCAAACTGAACTTGTTGGTACACGTTTTTGAAGTCGCCGGCCGTCAGATTATTTAGGCCCTCCAGTTCCGAAATCGTTTCGGACGACAGCTCGTCTTTTGAGTTTAAAAAGTAACTTTTAAACAGCTTCTTTCTGGCCTCTAAATTAAGGTAGGTAAAAGTTATTTTCTTTTGAAATCTTCGCATAGCGGCGGAATCTATACTTTCAATAATGTTTGTAGAACATATAAATATCCCCCTGTAGTTCTCCATTTGGATAAGTATTTCATTCGTCTGAGACACCTCCCAGCTTCTTACAGAACTTTGCCTGTCAACGAATAGCGAGTCGGCCTCGTCTATCACCAGTATGGCGTCCTCGCGTTCTGCGTCATTAAAAGCGTTTGCTATGTTTTTCTCTGTCTCACCGACAAATGCCGACTGCAGGTCCGACATATTTTTTAATATTATTTTTTTGTCTAAGACTTGCGCGATATGTTTCGCAAGCTCCGTCTTTCCGCTTCCCGACACCCCCTCAAATATCAGATTCATAGGACAATTTGCCGATTTTTCTTTAAGCTTATTGTCGTAACTTTTTAATGCATATATGAGCTTTTCATATGGTATATCCATATTGATAATTGAGGGATCGAAATGTGTATCAGGTTTATATCTGCGAACATTTTTAGGCACGCTGCCGTTTAACAAAGTGCTCTGCGCTTTTGCTATGTCATCTATTATTTCCAACAATTCTCCACTTTGTGGCGCCTGGGCAGCAATGTAGGCCAAATTTACCGCAGATAGAATCCCGGCGGTAGGCAATGAATACTTCTGAAGCCTATTATACAAATCTTCCGCATTTATTGCGCGCGGAATCCCGGACGAGTTTAATAGTCCTTTCAAAGAGGTTATTTTTTGATTTCTGGATAGGCCGTTAAACTCTACGCTGTATGTAAACCGTCGTAAAATAGATTTATCTATAAAATTTATAGAGTTCGTTATCCAAATGCTTTTCCCTTCCATTTGGTCAAATATACTATTTATGCATTCTTTATCGATGCCGCTTTTTTTTCGGAACGAGTAATCTGTCGAGATTATATCATCGCACTCATCTATGAGTGCAACTCTTCCCTTCTTATGCGATACGTACTCTGCCATTGAACATCTATAAAACCTCTCTTCTTGATTGCATTCGTTGGGAAAGATCGGGGTCGCGATACTATTGCCACTTGCCTTTATTATTGACTTTGCGAACTCGGTTTTCCCTGATCCAGGTTCACCGTATAGCAGAATCTTTACAGGTTTATCTAATTTTAATAGTCTTAAGATTATATTCTTAGATACATCTGAAACATTGAATGTTTCTATGTTGTATAAGTTATCTGTTTCAAGATCTTCCTTTATGATTTTCGTTACAAAACTCTCATCTAAACCAATTATATATTCTTTTATCTCTTTTAAAACAAGATTCTTATTGTCTAAGATTTGTAGTGATTTTAGCTTTGAAGAACTCAATAATTCGTATATAATTATTTTACTTGACGTATCAACCATTCCGGAAATAGCCTTTCGCCGGTCTAATTCGTCGAGCTCTCTAATATAATTCTGCAGCATTTTGGATTCCGAGATTATTATTGAAACTAAAATTATGCGGAGTTGTATATCGTTTAGGGAGAAGAACGATTTTATGTAACTGTTTCTTTTGCTGAGCAGATTAATAGACGATAGATTAAAATAATCTACGAGTTCTTGTAAGACTTTTGTTTTTAGAGCTTCAGTCAAATCACTCTCGATTTCTTTAATAGGCACGTTTGCCATAAAGGATATATCATAGAAGAAATCTCGCCAGATGCCATTATATTTATTTACTATCTTCTTAATTGTTTTCTTTTTTATTTTTTTATTTAAAAGAAAATTTTTGATAATCTTTTTGACTTCTTCGGGAAAGGACTTTCCAGAATAGCCGTAGTAAAAAGAGACCATATCTAAAAATTTCTCATTCAGAATAAAATCTCCGCTTCTTATCAAATTCGATACAAAAAAAGTTGAAATTCTTTTTGCATCGAACTTGTCAGGGGATTCTCCAATGTCTTCTAAATTATTTGTATTCATATTTTTTATCCACGTGCAAAAATATAATACAAATATGCGACATAATATGTCGCTGCCATGTATTACTCCGGAGATGCTAATACGATATCCAAATATCCAGCCTTAAATTATAAACCCGCAATAAGTACAATATATAAATAGTATTGCCATAAAGCAGGCAAATATTCGACTATCCAATAAATCAGCCTTGATTATAAGTATTGATACTTGCAAATAAAATTTTAGAATTGGACTAATAATTATTGTTGGGCATACTGCTAATCACATTATAAAATAAGACAAAAGTGTTAGACAGAAAATTGCGAATTTGGAGATGTCCGCTGAGCGTCTATGTTAGTAAAATTTTTGGAACAAAATGTGCCTTTTTTAAAAAATTCAAAAAAATTCTTTAATGTGCAATAAGATGGATGCCCTACAGGCCTGTTTCTTCTTGCGAATGGATTTTTTGAAATGTCGCGCAAGACACTTTTTCTCTATTGATGGATTCCCTGCAATATTACGCATTAGAATTAGGTTAACTGAAACATCATTTCAACACCCATTTATTTCTCATGCCTGCCGGATGGACTTCTTGTACAACTACCCACAGATCTTGAGCCGCACCACACGCATTTGTCTTGACCGTGCCCATGCTTATGAACCTTGTATGGGCTTCTAGTACAACTACCATATGCATGGCTACCACAATATACGCATTTCTCTGAATCGCCTATGTGCACATGGATCTTGATAGGACTTCTAGTGCAGCTGCCATAGGCGCTGGATCCGCAATACTTACACTTGTCCGTTTCATTTTCTGCACATAGAACCGTAGAAAATAAAATTGATGCAAATATAAAAGATAAATATCTCATTTTAAACTTATATTTTATTGTAACGTTCATATTCGTTCATTCGCAGGTCACGAACTAAAGATTTACGTATGTATTCCATGTAGCTTAGAGGAACGTAAGGCTGTCCGGCACGAGTTGACCCTATTGAGTCAACTACAACTTTCCCGCTATAAATATATATTTTCAACTTTGCATGCTGGGAGCCGTTTAGTTGTTCGACTACAATAGGGTTGCCATCGTCCAAAACATTCCACCTTCTCTCCCGCAATACTTTCATTAAGACCGAATGAATGTCTGCCTTACTCGCCTGAATATCACCTATGATAATCTTAGGGCTTCCATTCTCACCAAACATTAGGCTATTATCCGTAGTATTTGTCGTACAACCGCACATAAGAAGCATTAAATACAGAAACACGACTTGAACTATTTTATTTTTTCTCATTTTCTTCAATTAATCTTATTATATCTTTTGCTCTTTGAATAGACCATTCGGGCTGTTTTGTTGACTCAAGCGTTTGATTAGCCCAATAAATTGCTAAATCAGCGTCTTGCATTTCATAGAAGCATTTCGCCAAATTTGCTTTTGCATAGGGAGTGTCTTTATTTATAGAAATTGCTTGAGCATAAAACAATATTGCGCAATCCCAGTCACCCTCCTCCTCGTAAGTTCTGCCAATCAGATTGAAAATAGTATCGGAAACTGAGTCCACCAACGAGCACAATCCGTATTCTCTAACTTTGGCAAAGTTCGGTTGGGAACTTGAAAACTCTGCAAGGGCGGCATCAGCATATTTATTTTTTTTGTAGAATTCTCAAAACTAATTGATGATTTTTTTCCGATAATATTTTGACTATCGGTATTTCACTGCCAGTATCAACGCAAGGAATGATAGTTCCCGCAGAAGCAGTCAATGGAAGCTCTATATCAGATAGAAACGCAGCACATGATTTATATCCCCTTTTTGATATTTCACCGACAATTTTTTTAAACACACTATCAATTCCCACAAATGCTTCAGCCGCTGAAATAAGCCCATTATCATCTATCTTTTCAACCTGCAAGGTACCAAAGTTTTTTAATATCCACGATTCTGGTACTGATTTTAAAGGAAGTTTCTGATAGCAGGCCTCAATCTTACTTGTCTCTGGAACCAACCTAACTCCTGGATATCCTAAAATTTTGGCAACTTCAAAGCGCAACAATCTATTGTCTTCCAGACCATCAATAAGACGCTTTGTGTCATTTTTTAAGTCAATAGCGGGGAAATTCTCCATATTCTCTTCCGGGATTTCCAAAACACAACACGCACGCCCGTCTTTTAAAACGAGAGATCTTACTATCTTCGCATTTTTTATAGTTCCTGAAATATAATCACAAAGAAAATTATCCCTAACTTTATCCGCTATGGGGCCAAGTTTGTCAGGCAGTGAGATTTTTTGACTAATAACATATCTTGCGAATTCATTCTGAGCACCTAATTCAGCTCTTGTCATTGCATTTTTTTCTGAAATGCTGCTGTTCGAATATATTCGCGCATAAGATACAATATAAAAATAATTACCTTTATGGTGTATTTCGCCAAATACTTGGCTGCTGGGATTGCCCAAAAGCATTCCAGCAACCAGTATAAAGAAATTAGAAATCTTCACTTTCTATACTCTGGGTTTTGTATTTACTCTGATCTCCTGAAAGACTTTGTGTAGATCCAGACCTTTGATGAGTAGAAGATCTGACGGATGAGCCACTCTGTTTTTTTGCGTTAGTGCGCCCTCCCCTGTTGGTAGTTGCGTCGCGCATTTGTTCTCTGGATATATTTGCAGTATCAGAAGTTTTTATACTCCACATCCGGACTACGCCGCAAATTATTGAGTCTGAGCGAGGATCCGTTATACTCCATGAACGGATAGTAGAAATACCAGAAATCTTAAGAGCGTCTGCCTGCGTCTCTATTTTCTTTTTCATGCTATCATCTAATGCCATCTCAACTGCATTATCGAGATACTCCTTTGAGTTCTCCATCATTTCCTTCTCTCCGGCGTACACCACGGTTTATCCTGCAAAGTTTCTTATGTATTGGTCTGCCTCCAAGACAGCTTTTTCATAGGCCATATTTTTCGAGGTAGCGCTTTTACTTCTTGCTTTAGATTGCCCGTATGAAAGGATTACTATATTTCCATCTTCATCAGATGTCATTTGTATCCCCATGGACGAATATAGTTGCGATAACTTGAGCTTTTTAATCCAATCGCGAATTGGTTCTCCTTTTCTGGGCTTCACCTTCGGAACATCTCCTCTCCCGTTAATTGCTCCAGCCAGAAGTTTTGTGTTGTCGGAATAATACGCAACTACAACAATCTCCCCGTCTTGCTCAAAAATCTTCGATGTTACAAGAGCCCCTACTTGCGATTTTGCGATGCTTTTTACGGCATTCAAATAAGAGCTCTCGTTTATTAAATCTTCTATGATAGGCTCTGCTTTTTTCGACTCCAGAGTAATTCCTTCTTTTTCAAGCGCGTTGTCGAGTTTCTTGTTAACCAGCGCCATGGTCTTGTCGATAATTGATGGGGAAATTCCTGCTTCCGCCTCTGCCTTGGCCTTTATTGATTCCGCAGACTCCGGCTCAGACAAGATGTTCTTTGCGCGGTTGATATTTCCTGTGAAAAGTATTTTGCAACCTCGGCCTTTGCATCGAGCATGGCCTTGTTGTAGGCGTTTATGCGGTAAAGCTGGAAATTTTTATCGGAAGGCGAAACAGCTATTGTAGAAGACACAATTGCGACATACCTGCCGCCGGCGTTCAGGCCTTGCTGCCATCCTTTTTTCGCGATATACTCGTCTGCCGAATTTCTAGCGTCGGCGACTGGCTCTGCAAGAGAATCAAGCTCTGATAAGAAGCTAAGGCTTCCGGCATCATTGCCGGACCGGTCGCTATGAGGAGCTAAAACCTCCCCCTGGTTTCCGGCGGCTTGCGCAAACAAATATGCTCCCGAACATGTTGCGGCAATCAATGCTATTGCGATTTTTTTTACCATACAATATCCTTTTTGTTGGACAGTTTTTCTTGTTTCTTTTGAGAAGTTTTTTCCTTAAATATCCTGCACACTATTTCTTTTTCTTTGAATATTTCCGCTACTTTTTCCCAGTCGCCCAATATTCGTCCGTCGCTCGTTTTACCTTTTACGCGGATGATTTCCAACTCGCCGCATTTCGTTTCTTTCCTTCCAAGCGACTCCCCTGTATACGGATCTTTTATAAGGTCACCCATGGCAAACATCTCGTATTTATCGCCCTCAGACACACTTTCTCCGCCTTGGTTTAGGACCACTTCACCGTCCTCTACGGCGACTACCCGCAGTGGGTATATATTGTCCATAACCTTTTTCAACGCCTCACCAGCAAATTTATTAAAAATCTCTACTACGGGTGATTCTATGTTCTTGGATAACTTTACTTTTGTGTTTATTATATTCGAAAATTTTATCTGGCTAGTAGCAACGTCTATAAACCTAATGCTTACGCTACAGCCCGCATCGTTTACGGGGACTTTCAAGCCAGATAACTCCATTTTGACTTCCCTTTTAGAATATGTTAACGACTCTACAACTCCGACAACAATATAGTCAGCGCCAAGAACCTGGCCTAACTTACACATTTCCTCGACCGGAGTATCTGCATTGGCAATTGTAGATTTTTCATCCAAGATTTCATCCGCATACTCCCTGTCTAAGACGGTGAATTTCCTTGCCGCAACCATTTTATCGACAAACGCTTGTGTGCCAATTCTGGACACATCGTCGCCGGAGACATTTACACTATCCACGCCATATTTATCTTTTGCCGCTTTAAATGGGAATACAGCAATTCTAAGCCTATTTGCGCCGGAGCCTTGTTTATAGCGGGCAATTTTTGCATTTACAACTGCTTCTTTCAAACCGTCCCCTACATCTGTCACCGATACTATCTCATACGATGCCACAACTCCCTTTGTCGCAGATGCAACCCTTTTTTGGAGCTTTTGACTAGAAAAAGATTCGTTGTCTGAAATGCTTTCCACTGCGTCCAATTGGCTCTTTGTTGAGATTGCAAGCCCATTAACTTGGGAGACGTACTCTATTATTGCTGACTCCACCGCAGCGTTTTCGCTTACACCGCGGCCCACGCCCTTTGTATCCAGATACTCTATTTTGCCAGCGCCAACCGCAATAGTCGCAAAGCAGGCGCAGAAAAAAGAAACAATCGCTTTCTTCACAGCAATCCTTTACCTCTTAATTTATCTATAATCTCCTCAGCAGCATCTTTGGCACAGTTAGCAAGTGCATTTTTCTTCGCTAAGGATTGGTCTGAGCCAATACCCTTAATTGTAATAGGCCGCAACGAAGTCACAATCTTGGGCAACTTGCCTTCGATATTATAAATTTTTGCTGAAACAGTAGCGGATACAACTGGCTTGCCCGTAGCGGCGTGGATCTCCTTGGCACTTAGATCCACAGTGCCGACAACAATATATTTTATGGCAATTTCCGGATCTTTTAGCTCGCGCATAACCTTACGCCAAGTTGCAGGTTTTATCGACGTTCCTTTCCCATAGTCTTCCTGCATTAGATTAATTGATTCAAAGAATGAGCCATCGGAAATATTTTCCATTCCTTTTGAGGAAAATACGTCTGTAAGGAAACCTCCAAATTCTCCCCTGCTAACCTCATCTATTCTATATTCTTGAATATCGCTTTTATTTATTGTCGAACCGCCCGTAGTGCTAACGTTTATTTGCGACGATGATTCGGATGCCGAAACGGTGCCGTCAGATGATTCAGCAGAAGCGGAACCGGATTTTTCGCTTTGAGCTTGCGACACTTTGGTGACTTTTGAATCGAAAGATGTTGTTGACGCAACTTCCCTAGCTATAAAAAACACCGCTATATTGTTTTTTGCCATTGCGGAATTCTTGTCTCCATAGGAATCGCCGATATCGTTTTTTACTTTTGCATCGTCAACTATTGCCTCGATTATAACGGAGTACATTCTAGAAGCCTTGTCCATTTTCTCTTTGGCAACATTGTATCTTATTATATATCGGTCAGGGTTTGAAAGGAACTGGGCTCGCTTTTCTTCAAATAGTTTTCTGGTTGCCTCGGGGAGTGTGTCAGCGTAAGCCAATACTGCGTTTGATTTAGCTTTATTAAGCGCGTGAACTCTTTCCTCTTCATCAGGCGAAGATTTGAATATGCCGTCAGAATATTGGTAATCCCCTTTGCCAATGACCATCGATTCTGCATACATGAACACGGGCAAAAACAAAACAATAGATACAAGTAAACTCTTAATCGCTTTCATATTATCTGCATTTCTCAATTATTTCAGAAAATCCGCTAAATTTCGCATCTGTCTTAAGCCGTTCACCTGCAGATTGCGTGAGCATTATAAGCACCTCTATATATTCGGCTTCAAACGGCCAGTTTTTCTCTTCGCCAGCTATATATATGGCAGAGTTGCCCTTCCCGATAGTCTTGTTGAACACGACTTCATCCTCTATATCCCTGACCGACACCAAGTAAGACGCCCCAAAAAAGTAAGTTCGTATTCCCCTACGCTCCTCCGCGATTTTCGACAGAAGCTTCCTAAGTGATATATCGATTTTATAAGTGGATCGCGGTGCTTGCAACAACAGCTGATTTGTTAATTTATCCGACTCTATATATCCGTCTGCCATAACATAAAATATTTCAGAACCATCGTAAGAATAGGGGATAACAGGAATTTTAAAATTTTTGTAGATATATGCGTTGAACAAGCTGGCAATAAATTCCTTGGCTTCATCCTCGCGGAACCCCATTTTCAGCACATTATCGATAGTTTCTGGCAATATATTAACCTTTGATACCCCTATCGATGATGAATGCACGCGCTCTGGATTTATATTCGATATTGTTTCAATGAAGAAATCGAATATATTCAAATTTTGAGAATTCACAATGAAGGCATCGGCTCCATATATTCTCTCAAAGATAGCTCTTATGTGGGCCTCATCGGGGCGATTATCGCATATTTCTGAATATGATATTATAAACGGATGCGAAGCTAAAATAGATTTTGTCTTGAAGTCAAAAAACATTGCTTCCGCGACAATAAATATTTCCAGTTTGAATTTTTCGAACCCTGACAGTTTTGAAATATAATATTTCTCGAAGTCTACAACAAAAGCTAAACTCGCGGAGTTTCGTTTTGTCGATCCGAGATCATCAGTCAAAATGCTGAAATTTGAGTTATTGTATTTGGACAGTTTATCGGCCAGAATTTTATTTAAAGAATTCTTTTTGGCTAATTCCCAAGAAAAGGGGAAGCGTTTTGCCGCATTATTCTCACCGGCTGCCTTCCCGGCAAACACAATGCCAGAGTTGACAACCTCCATTCCTCCAGCGAAATGGGTTATAAAGAGGGTAAAAATAAGCAACAAAACGCTTCGCATAAATTAGTCTTCTAGATTTGATTCTTTTGCAACTCTATCGCCGACGGCCTTCACATCTTCCATGCTAATTCCGTTTTCCGTGGCGTAAACAGTGTATGCATCAATGGTAACAGCAACATTCTTAACGTCGGTTCCCATTGCGTCCGCCAAGCTTGTAAGGAATTCAAGCTCTCCAGCAGCACTGCCAAACGGGTTTGAAGCAACCTCTTTCTGAAGTGACTTAACATTTTGAAGAACCTTGTCCAATAGGATTTTCTCTTGTGCAACGCCGCCAATTAAATATCCGAGAGATTCTACGAATTCTTTCTTTGCAGCTTCAGAAGTAAGCTTTACCGCTTTATTCATTTCCGGCATTTTGCTACTTTCAAGAACCGCTTTTGTATCTTTCAGATTCTTTGAGGCATTTAGCTGATCCAATTGAGCCTGCATTTTATTGGCATCATCGTTGTTCCCTACGCATTTGGCAGCATGAATACGTGCCTGCATATATTTTGCGCAGATACCTTTATAAGACTTGAAGTCTGCGTTGTTAGACACGTCCGTGTCGCCACCGCCGAGTGTTCCGCATGACGCCAATGCCATTATTGATGCAGTCATTAATATAGCCTGATATATTTTTTTCATATTTATTGTCTTATATTTATATAGTTTTTGGATTAAATACTTTTATTACATAGAGTATTACGAATACTTATTTGCTTACTATTTACTTAAGTTGCTTATTTGGATTATAAATAGTTAGATTTCACAAAAACAATATCCTTATAAAAAAAATTTTTTTTAACGTGATAAATTTCTGTTCTCTGCGAATTACATACTAAAAGAACTAAAAAATATTGACATAAGTATTCGTAATACCATGGGAAACGAAATAATTTCAGCACAGATTTTACTCGAAAATAGCGGCATAACATTACTCGATGCCGCAAGATTAGTAAGGAACATTCTCGATTCACTGCCAAACGGGGCCCGCATTACACCCATTCAGTTCTGTACGAAGGTAATAGATATAGGTAAGCGTAATATCCGCTCAAAAGAGGAAACTTTCTTAAATGGGTTCTATCAGTATTTAGAAGGGAAATGCCACTTGCGTTCAGATTCCATTCGGGATATCCGTTATCTCGGGAAACGTCTAATAAAGTCAAATCCAGAGCTTTCTAAATGCAATTTTTCCGAATTTAGCGTATCAGAATGCGAGAAATGGCTGTCGCAGACATTCTCAACACCGAGCCAATTTAACAAGGCGCGCACGATGCTTCACGGCGTCTTTGAATTTGCCCTACGCCGCGAATGGTGCGATAAAAACCCCATAAAGCTCATCGTGCGAAGAAGGATTATTGAGAAAGAAATATCTCCCCTTTCATTCCCGCAGATTAAAAACCTCCTAAAAACGGCAAAAATGCCGAAGCATAAAGAATGCTTACCTGCTATCGGCCTTTTAATGTTTGCCGGTGTTCGACCGAGGGAAGTTCATAGGCTAACTTGGGAAGACATAGACCTTAAAGAAAATTCCATAACGATTCATTCGCTTTGCTCAAAGACTGGCGGCGTACGTCAGGTAGAGATATGTTCATCATTAAAACGCTTGCTTGCGCCTTTTGCAAACTGCCAAAATAATGAAAGAGTTTGCCCTAAAAACTGGCAAAAACGTTGGCGGGATATTAGGAATGACTCTGGCTTTAAAAACGTGTGGGTTCAGGATATTTTGCGTCATACCTACGCAAGCTACCATGCAAAACGCTTTAAAGACCTTCCACGTTTACAACTCAATATGGGGCATTATGACCTTTCGCTCCTGCGTTCCAGATATGTAAATATGCGCGGAATATCAAATACTGATGCAAGAAATTTTTTCAATTAACAATTCATTAAATATACTGTCTGAAATTTCGCGCATTATCCCTAACCTAAAACAAAAGTGTTAGACAAAAAGTCACGAATCTGGAGATATACGCTTAAACGTCTATGTTAATAAAATTCTTGGGACAAAAATGCGCCATTTTTTAATTTTTCAAAAATTTACATTTTTAAGACTTTACATGGGACTTCCTTGCATTCATAACATACGTACCTCTAAGGCGTTAGACGGTTCAATTGGGAAGCTGCAATGCGCTGAATATGGGCGGAAAGCAGCGTTTTTTTAGGCACTTTTTAGGCCTATTTTGAGGCTAAAAATAAAGGCTTTTTAAGTGCGAAAATTGCCGGAAACTATCTAACACATTTTCCCAAAATCGGCCTTTTTTAGAGAAAAGCTTGGGTTTAAAATTCAAAAAAATGGGCATTTTTCGCTGCAATGGTGTTAGACAATAAAAACGCTGCTTTTTACCCGCCTTTTCGATCATTTTTTAAATGGGTGTTATACAATCACTCTCTATCAGTGCCAAATGGCGCCAATTTACCTCAAATAGCCTATTAATTTGAAAGAAAACGGCGAAGGGAGAGTTGCGATTCTTTTGGAGTAAATTTTTGAGATTGCGTAAGTGACATGCGGGCATTCCGCTTTTATCGTAATTTCGTACGGCACAAAGTCTCCGTTTTCAAGGCAGCTTGCAAGTATCCTATGCAATTCAAGATGTTTTTCCTGCGAGCATCTTAACCTGAGCGTCCCCCTACCATACCTCACAAAAACCGCGAATAAATCCAAAAAATACACATGGTGGGTATGATAGTTTTTAGCGCCCAAACTAATTCCTTCAAGCGCCAAAGTCCCCCAAGGCAAGAACAAGCCTTTGCCAATTTCTAATTCAGAGGAAAGCTTTTTTGAGTAAGTTGTCCAAGGGACTATTTTAAGGATTTAAGTGATTTCTAAATACTTGACACTTTAACCTTAATATTATATCAAATTTTTACTAAAAAATAAGTGAATTTAAGAAAGGTTCGCATGAATATAAAAAATAAAATTATCGTGCCAAGTATTATATTTTATGGTAGCATGATATATTTATCCGGACAAGATATCATGAACCTTACTTCGGCATTCTCTGAAGATAATTATAGAAATGAAACTCTAAAAATTGATTATGATATTGTCGTTGACTATTACGATATCAAAAATGCTGATAAGAATGTAAAAATATCGAGCAGCAAGAAATCGTTTATTAATATTTTATCTCCAAAATATATTTATCTCAAGAAATTCAAAGATAATTTAGGTACTGAGCTCGAATACATTACAGATGATAAAAACCATTTTCTATATTTCCCAAAGCTAAAAAGTGCAAGTATTTCTCATACCGGAATTGTTCCAATTCGAGATAGATTTTTTACCGATTATTTAACACTCATTCCTGATTTTTATCAGGATCGCAATGCGTTGTCTAATATAATATCCCTACTCAAAGAAGCTGAAAATACTACATATGAAATTAAAAATTTAAATAAAAATACATGCACTCTTGTCATAAAACAGGCAATGAAGCCATTGAATCAGAAGATATTTAATGAATATACCATTAAATTTATACAAAGAGATGCTTATTGGCTGCCAACAGAACTTGTACATAACTATTATTTAGAAAGAGAAAAATCTTCAATAAGATTAGATGGAAATTTTAAATTATTATATAGCGACTATGAAAAACATGCAAATGTATTTCTACCAAAGAAAATAGAACTTTGGGAGTATATACCTGCTGGTTGGATAGGAAATAACGATGACGGAACTCCAAAATTAAGAAAACAAAAGCTAAAATATTACGAAGTTATTTCATTGAAAAATGTTTCAATTGAAAAGGAAAATCTGCAAAAAGGTATAATAAAAATTCCAGATGATGTTGATATTTACGCCCACAGTACAAAAAAGCAATATAGAACAGCGGATATAGACACTATAAAAGAAATATTAAAATTATCAGTAGAGACACTTCCGAAAAATAGCATTAACGCCCCCCCCGATAAAGCACGCGTAAAGGTAACATCTCTTTAGCATCGTTTGACTATTCTTTGATGCTATTATGCTGCCAAATTTGCGTTGAAGGCACAAAAAAATCATTAATTTTATAATAAAGCAAATTCCCGGAAAAATAGAATACCGCCACATAATGATTTCAGGCACAGTTTCGCAAGCTACCACGTCGCATGGAAAAGAGTCTTCCAAGATACGGCTTTGATAATGTCACATAAAGGCACAGATATACTCTTTAAACACTACCGAGGAGTAGCGACTAAAGAAGATGCAGAGAGGTATTTCAATATTTACCCTCAAAAGCCTCTCAAAATGAATGAGTAACTGAGTAGTTGCCATCAAGATGGTTTTGATATAGTATTGGGCTTGATTTTATAGACTTATGGATATTCCCACTCAGCTTAAGATACTATTTTTGACGACGCTTGCCAATTGGATATCGAAGGAAAAGTCGCATATGATTGAGTATTTGCTGGTAGCCAATCGAATTTTAAAATCAAAGTTAGAATCCGACGGCAGGCGCATAAAATATTCCGATTCCGAGCGTGCGATATTGGCAAAGAAAGGAAGAAAGTTATCTTGGAATCTTCTTAAAAAGTGCGAGTTTTTAACGCCGGAAACTATCCTTCGCTGGTACAATAGGCTAATTGCGAAGAAATATACCGCAAAGAATCCAAATCCAAGCTTGGCAAAACAGACAAAAGAATATGTGCGCAAAATCGTATGCGAGATGGCTTCATCAAATATAAATTGGGGAGCCGGCAGAATCGCAGGAGCTTTAAAGCATATAGGTATTCGCAGAAGCAAAGCCACTGTTTGGAGAATAATGAGAGATAACGGCTTTGATCCTCTGCCAAACGGAGGGCAACACAAGGTCAATAAGAGCTGGACAGCCTTTGTAAAGAGCCACTTTCATCTAATGTGCAGCGCCGATTTCTTTACGGCAGAAGTTTTAACCTTGCGTGGATTGGTTGGTATATGGTCTTTTTTGTAGTAGATTGTTCCACAAGGAAAGTGAAGATAGTGCATATAAGCAACGGTTTTTGGAGGCATATTAGACTTTCACTATCGGAAGCCTCTTAAAGTTTCTTTAGTTTTTCTTCTATATAAAAACGCTCTAAACTCCGTTGCTAAAAGACAACAATGTGGCTAGGAATCTATTAACTTACCAAATACGGCAGGCGTCGGCAGACCACCTTCCTCTCGAGGATAGATTTTCTGAAATGTCCCATACTGGACCCGTTGGAATTACAATATTTCTTGGCTATGCAAAAAAACTCTTAAACAAATTCTTTTAAAATCCGTCTAATTATATAAAGCATTTTAAACAAAATTTTAATTATTCCGCAATACTGATATGGATACGGCAGACAAATCTTGGTACAATATTGAAAAATGCCTCGTTTCCGCCTATGTAGAGACTTGACTCTTTTGCGGCTATATTGAGAATCTGAAAATCCGATTGCAGAATCTTGTGGTTTTTCGCTATTCTGCCTATACCCCATCGGGAAACGCTATCCTACGGATTGTAAGAAATTGAAAAACAACCATATTATAAATATAATGAAATTTTTCGATAATAATTTTTCGCTAAAAATTTACAAATTTATCCCCGCCTTTTTATTGATGTTTGCGGTATCCTCATGCGCTTCGAGCGATACTGATTCACGCTCAAGCGATGACATGCCGCTGGATGCACCAAAACCGGAGAAGTCTGAAGAATTTGTTAGAAAGCAATCTGACATGGCGCATGAAATAGAAAAATATCCATTAGGAATCATAGGTGAAGTTGAGACTGTGCGTCTGCCCGATTTTAAGTCGAGCTTTGAGGCGAGAGTGGACACGGGCGCCACAACTTGCTCCATTGACGCTTTCGACATAAAGAATTTTGAGCGCGACGGGCGCAAATGGGTCTCGTTTAAGATAAAATCGCGCACATCGGGCGAACAAAAAAGTTTTGAGCTTCCGGTCGTAAGAATTGTTCCCATAAAGCGGCACGGCATGCCGGATCAGCAGCGTTTTTCTGTAATGTTAACTGTGAAAATTGGGCATCTGACGCTCGAACGCGAATTTACTCTTACAGATAGAAGCTCGTTTGACTATCAAGTCTTATTAGGCAGAAATCTCCTAAGCGGGATAGCAGTTGTTGACGTAACACGTAAAAATTCAATATAGCCATATGCAAGATAGTAAACATAGCCGCCGAACTGTATATTGGCTTACGGCAATCCTTTGCGCCGTGGCAATTGCAATCACCTTTGCAAAGGTAAAATACCTTGATTTCAGCTTTAACGATAAAGCGTCTTTCTACTATCAGGCAGATGCAACTCTCGCTTTTGAGGCAAAAAAAGGGGCTAATGTTAAGCTTAGTATATCTCTCCCCGAAAAAACCTCTTTATATTATTTTGGACGTGATCCGGCCGGAGATCCAAGATTTAAAATAATAAGGGAAAACGGTCTTGCAAGGGCGGCAGCGGAATTTGTCTGCACAAACAACGGATGGCAAAATATATCGTACAGATTTAAAATAATCCCAAAATCGGTAGGTACGGAAAATACGGACTTTAACCTTCCCCCTCAAAACGAAAAATATCCGCAAGTTTCCGACGAAATAAAGCTCGCCGTAGCAAAGCTCGTAAAAAAAATCGATCCTGAAGGCAATATGACATCGCGGAATTTTGCGCCGGCTCTTTTTAGGGAGCTTGCAGCAATGCCTCCGGATCAAAAGAAAATGTTTTCACAGCTGAGCGGTTCTTCTGGGACGCTTGAAGCCGCATACTTGATTTTGTCGCTAAAAAAAATACCGGCAAGGATTGTAAGGGGAATATTTTTAAACGAACAGTCTCGCAGTTCCCAAGCAGCGCAATTCTTGGAGGTTTGGTGCGGAGACTCTTGGGTGATGTTTAAACCCAGCTCAGGCGAAGAACAAAAGCCCAAGGACTTTCTGGTCTTACAGCGTTCGGGTAAATCTCTATACGAAATATCTGGAGCGTCAAATTCTTCCCTTAGATTTTCAGTCACAAAAGTTCCGCAGGGCGCAGCTTCTCTGAACAGAATCAGAGCCGACGTAATAGGCAAACAAAAGCTTTCCGATTTCTCTTTGTTTTCGCTTCCCGCATCAGAGCAAAACGTTTTCAAGCGACTTACGCTTTTGCCACTCGCAATCCTTTTTATAGTAATAGCCCGCAATATAATCGGGATACAGACAATGGGAACTTTTATGCCTGTTCTGATTGCAATGGCTTTTTTAGAAATGAATCTTGTTTCTGGGCTGCTTTGTTTTTGCATTATCCTCACTGTGGGGTTATCGATAAGATTTTGGCTTTCAAAGCTTAATTTATTGATGGTCCCACGAATATCTGCGGTTGTTGTGGTTGTTATACTTATCATGCAGGCTATAAGTATTGCCGGTAATCTTCTGAAGCTCCCGGATTTTATGAGCGTTACGTTTTTCCCCCTGATTATTATCGCTTGGACAATAGAAAGGGCCTCGACAATTTGGGAGGAAGACGGGGCGGGACACACGTTAAAGCAGCTTGCGGCAAGCCTTATCACTGCCGTATTTAGCTATCTTGTGCTGTCAAATTCCTATTTGCAGTACTTGTTATACACTTTTGCAGAGCTGAATCTTGCAATACTTGGAATAATCCTACTTTTGGGGACCTATACCGGATATAGGTTGACCGAATTGTTAAGGTTTAAATCTTTGGTAAACAAATGAGGTTTTCTTTTAAATTGCCGCAATTTGCCAGTCCCAAAAGCCTTCATGAAAATGGGGTTTTGGGAATGAATGAGCGCAACCACGCGTATATTATGCGCTACAACAACCGCAAGGACTATCCCGATGTTGACGATAAATTGCGCACAAAAAAACTTGCCGTAGAGCACGGTGTATCGACCGCCGAATATGTAGGGGCGATTGATTGCCAATTCCAAGTAAAAAGCTTTTTTGATATAGTCAAAGATGTTCCAGATTTCGTCATAAAGCCGGGGCACGGAAGCGGCGGCCGGGGAATACTCGTAATAACACGGCACGACGGCAAAACGTTTTATAAACCAAACGGCACAAGCTGCGACTACAACTTTATATACGAACATATATCAAACATTTTAAGCGGACTTTACAGTCTGGGCGGCAATCCTGACTACGCCCTATTTGAGAGATGCATAGATTTTTCCGACGTATATAGTCGTTTTAGCTACCAGGGCGTCCCGGACGTTCGTTTAATAGTATTTAAAGGCTATCCGATAATGTCGATGATACGGCTTGCCACAAAACTTTCCGACGGGCGAGCCAATTTGCATCAAGGTGCGATAGGTGTTGGCATAAGCATAAGAACTGGGCTTCCGTTGTTTGCTACGCAAAATAATAAGAGAGTTGAAGTCCACCCGGATACCAACGCTAACCTTTCTGAACTGAGAATCCCGTTTTGGGGAGACCACTGGCGGCTCGCGGCACTTTGCGCGACAATGACTCCATTGGGATATTTTGGAGCCGATATATCAACAGACAGCAAGCGCGGGCCGCTGCTTTTAGAATTAAACGCTAGACCCGGCCTTGCGATACAAATAGCCAACGGGTGCGGCCTCCTAAAACGGTTGAAATTGATAGAGTCTTTGCCGGATAATGCCCACGCTACAATTGAGGAGAAAATTGAGTTCTCTAAGCAAAATTTCAGTTAAGAAAGCAATGTCATAAGAATTGCCTGCGTACGGGCTTTTGGCACATTTTTAAGACACCAGTTGTACTTCTAAATCCCTTGCAAAGAGGCGGAGAGTCATTCGCGATTTCAGGCGCAAAATTAATCGTAAATCTTCGATTGCTTCGCGGCTGTGTAAAAATTTTTCATTTCCTTTATCCGGGAAGCGTCTATTTCTTTAAGTTGCCGGCTTTTAGTACGTCGCTTTAACTGGCCCACAACGCCGCAAAATCCGCCATATTCCGTTATTATAAATTTCGGCTTTCAATTGAATACAAAAAATATTTAGACGCACTAATCCCCTTCCCGCCTATCTATTATTGCAAATATATTTTTTAAGGGTTTTCAACAAATAAAAACGGCCCGCTATTTCTTGCGGGCCATTTTTCATAAGTGAGAAAAGGATTTCCTATCTTTTCCTTCGGCTAAAAACAAGGCAAAGAGATATTGCGCCTATTATCGCCGCATAAGTCGACGGTTCTGGAACTACAGTATATCCGTAATCGGAAAAATGCGACACAACAAACGAAAGGTACTCTCCATCGTAAGAGAGGTCGCTTATATCGTCCACTTTGCTCCATTCATTTTCTCCCGTAGCTTTATGCCATATGGCAAAGTCCAAGTCTTTCAATGTAGAATCGCCTATATAGAAACTAAAAACTACACTGTCGGTATCAGCCATAGTGACATCAAACGAGTATGCCGCAACTTTATAAAAATCCGACCCTAATTGCGCTGTAAGAGTATCTGTGGTTGTATTAACCGCATTTACAGTAGCGGAATCGGAATTAAATGCCATCTCTATAGTATCAGCACCGTCTTTTGCCAGAATTACCCTGCCATTATCAGCCACGGACACAGATTCGCCGGCTGAGTCTATATTCATGGATTTGCCTTCCGAAACTTTAAATACGTTTCCCGAAAGTGTGCCTCCGTAAAGCTTTGTGTTGCCATAGGTTATTATATTTGCCGCCGAGACATTGTAATCACCGGCCCCCAAACCCGCTTTCGCAAAAAGCGCAATTGTGCCGTTGTTTTTGAGTGCGAGGTTGGAGTTTGAGAGAGTATTATTTCCGTCTATTCTAAGACCGAGTGTCGCACCGCTTTCAACATTTATAACTGAGGCCCCCAATTTGTTTTTTACGGTCATTGTTCCATCATTGACATTGAGTACATCTGTAAAATACTCCATAGAAGAATTAACAACAAGCTCGCCTGCTCCTGTTTTAGTGATTGTTGAATTTCCCAATCCTGCACTTGCGATGGAATCATATCCGTTAATTCCGTTGCCTATTGTAATTTTTGCATTGTCTGATGCGTTGAAGTTGAGATTTCCCGACTCTCCGACATAAGCAAAACCGCCAAGCGAATCATCTTTTACATCGGAAGAATTTGTTGCGAAATTTCCTATATTGCTGATGTCTTCTGTAGCATTGATGTTTATTGTCGCCTTTTCTACATATAAAGCTCCGCCAAGCCCGGATTTTATCGCCGAGTTATTTGTAAACGTATCATTTGTTGAAGTGACGACTGCATTGCCGCGGGCGTTAATGGCGCCGCAATGGACCTTGCTATCGCTTATTACGGAATTACCGTCGTAAATATTACTGGTGGAGTCAATATTGCGTCCATTTGCATAAAAAACGCCGCCCCTGGCGCAATAGGACATGCCTTCTGATGAATTGCTTGCGGAAAAACCTGCCGACGTTCCGTTAGATGCCACAGCAATGCCGAGCTGGTAAATACGCAGTCTGAATCAAGCAGAATAAATTTGTCAGCGCTTCCGAGATTAACTTTAAAGTAATCGAGTATATCCAATAGATAAAACTGGTTGCGCCAATAAGAAAACCAATCCGCGGGAGTTTTTCTCGTAAGCAATATGTTTACCACCGTGACATCAAGTTTCTTAAATATATTGCAGATATTTACACCATCCACCATCCATTTTTCAAGCTCTGGTGCAGGAATATTTGTAAAAAATCAATCGGACATTCGGGTTAAATAGCCTCGCAGAAGTGAAAAAATTTAAGGTAGCCTTTAGGTATAATTCGTAAAATTTCGCCGAATAACTGCTCATTGCGACATTCGTATACACACTGCAATCGTCTTTACTCTCCCGATAAAACCAAGTTGCTATAAAGTTATCGCCGACTTTAGAAATACTAGACATAATAAGACCTCTACCGTTTTATTGAAATAGGAAATAAAACTTATATGTCAACTAAAAGATATAACGCGAATATTTGGGCATCCACCAAAGCAATTTCTCATTTATATATGGCATTAAGATCTTAGCTTAAAAATTAAAATCTTATGCGCGCATATAATTTGAGCCATAAATATTTTGAATGCTAAACTATATATACCTAATCTCATATTTCCGATAAGAGCGAATATATATAAGATGCTTCACAATAGTGAGATTAACGGAAATAATTTAGAACATTTGCACAACATATATTAAGTAGCGGCATGGATGCAGAAATCCGCGATGCGCGACTTATAAAATCAATCCTATTAAACTTGGCGTCAAAGCTGAGCAGAATGCTAAAAAGCAGAGGAAAATCCGCAAATTGAACGCTGGCTAATTCGACAACCGTGCATATTTTGTCGGAAAGCAAAATTTGCGCTCGATAATTTTACAATGCGCAAATTTTATTTTCTATGAATGGTGCGCACAACTTAAAGGCAGGCAGCACACAGCTATTAAAAAGCTCAATCTTGCAATATCTATAAAATTTTTATTAGATTTTTAAATAGCCAAAAACCTTGCGAAAATAGCTAAAAAAAATGCGGAAATCATTCGGAAGCTTTTGAGGCCAAAACAAGGAAATAATTAAACAGGAGCTCTCCATTTTCAGAACTGCTAAAATATGAGTTTAGGGCAATGGGTGTGTCCATATTAAGAAAAGTCATTCCGTAATGTCTTGATATTATTGTCATCGGATAAATTTTTTTGCTATCGAGCTCTATAAGCCCCTCTAATGCGCCGTAATATAAATCAAGCATTAGCGCAATCTTACTTCCCTTTTCTATTTCCCGGCAATACGCGGATAACTTTAATCCGTCTTGAAATTTATTTTTGAATATATTTTCAACCTCATTCGCCGCAAGACGGTCATTTGCATTCTTTGATTTTTCAAATTTATGAATTTTGTTAATACTGACATCTTGATTACCGCTTATTTTAAAAGAGCAAACAAGTTTTCCAAACTTGTCCGCAATGTCTTTAGAGGGAGCCTTTAAAGCTTTCAAAAAATCGGATTCTCCGGATTTGCATAGATATATTTTTATATCGTATGACTGCGCAAATGCGCAAAGTGACAATAATACCGTTACAATGAATGTTATTATCTTTTTCATATATAATTTTTATAAAAGAAATAACAAGCAGTAAAGCCTTTTATTGCACCCTATAAAACTCTAATAAATTTTGCCGCATAATTGTTCCTCCGAACGTCGAGAATTTTATAAAAAAAACGCCCGAATTTATTTCAAGGCGTTCTTGTTTGTTATATGGATGTGTAAAGAAATCGCTACTTATTCCACGGAAGCTTTCCCAACAGTGACGCCATCGCGCAAGTGTTTGAAATGCCAGCGTACATTAATCCGCACCCGACAAACGCCGGCAAAAGCGCAAACCACACATTTATTGACATCGCCAAAACGCTCCCCAATAAGACGAGAGCCCCTGCTACTATGCGGACTTGCCTTTCCATCGACATCACCGTTTTTTCGTACACCAATCCGCTTTTTCCGATAAGCGATGAAATCCCGCCCTTTATTATTGCGACATTCGGATACCCTGCTTCTTCAAGCATTCTGGCAGCTTTGCTCGCGCGGAAACCGCTTTTGCAGAGAACGCATATTTTCTCTCCGTTTAGCCCGTAGTCTTTTATGAAGCTTTTTGCATCGAATTGCGGAAGTTCCACAAAATAATGTTTGCGCCTAAGCGCAATCTCCGTGTGTTCGCTCCCGTTTCTAACGTCGAGAATAACGGCGTCCGCCGGTATTTCAGCGTAGTCTAATTGGTTTTTGTACATATCGTCCATGTTTCGTTTATTTTGAATTTACAGCTTTCCAAGTAAGATATCCGCCGGAAAGATTGGCGGCGTTAAAGCCGTTTTGCTTTAAAATGCGCTCCGCGAGATACCCCCTCAGCCCGACTTGGCAGGAAGCCACCACCAGACGGCTCTTGTCTATCTCCGATAGCCTTCCCCTCAGCTGCCCGAGCGGAATATTTACGGAATTGGGGATTTTGCCGTTGGCGACTTCCGAGGGCTCGCGGACATCGAGGACTACCGCCCCGTCCGGAATATTTTCAGCAAACACTGGGGTTGACTTCCCGGTAAGGACGTTGGAAGCCACAAAGCCGGCGTAGTTTACCGGATCTTTCGCCGAGCTGAACGGGGGCGCATAAGCCAATTCGAGCTCTCCGAGCGCGTCCGCCTTAAATCCTGCATACATCGCCTGCGCTATCGCGTCTATGCGCTTGTCGACCCCTTTTTCTCCGATAATCTGCGCGCCGTATATTGTTCCGTCGTCGCCGAAAATCAGCTTTATGTCCATTCGCGAGGCACCGGGATAATATGAGGCAGACGACGACGGATGTATATAAATCTTGCGGTATTTTTTCCCGTCTGCTTTAAGGCGTTTTTCGGTCATTCCGACACTCGCTGCGGCATACTTGCCGACTTTCACTACTGACGCCCCGTAAGTTCCCTTATAAACACTTTCGATTCCCGCTATGTTGTCGGCGGCAATCCTGCCCTGTTTATTGGCGGGTCCCGCGAGGGGGATATGTGTCCTTGAATTGAATATCGGTTCCGCAATTTCTACAACATCTCCAGCCGCATAAATATTTTCGTCGGAAGTTCTCATATGTTCGTCAACTTTTATGAAGCCGCCTTTTGAACATTCTATTCCGGATTTTACGGCGAGCTCGGAATTGGGCTTTACGCCGGTGGACGAGATTACAATGTTTGAGAAAACGCGTTCGCCGCCGCTCAGCACCGCGACTACCCCGCCCTCTGCATTTTCGTATTTTTCAACAGTGCGCCCGAAAATCAGATTCACCCCCATTGCCCGCAATTCGTCGGCGAGCGGGCGCGCCATTTCTTCATCGAATACGGGTAGAACATGGTGGCTGCGCTGTATTAGAGAGACTTCCACTCCTTTGTGCCTCAAATTTTCAGCGGTCTCCAAGCCTATAAAACCTCCGCCAACGATGGTGACTTTCGGGTTTGGCCCCGCGCCAGATAGGGCTGAAATTATATTGTCCATATCCGACATTGTCCAAAGGTGGCGGACATTGGGGTTGTCGTCGCCCTCTGTCTTTGGAGTGAAGGCGCTCGCGCCGGTAGCTATTATAAGCTTGTCGTACGGCTCAAAGTATTCGCCTTCGCCGCCCTTTACGAGAACCCGCCTATTTGCCCTGTCTATTGATATGACCTCAGAGCAAACGCGGACTTCGATATTGAACCATGACGCGAATTTTTCCGGGCGCGTTACAATCAAGTCGTCCCTGTCGGCTATGACGCCGCCAATGTGGTAAGGCAGCCCGCAGTTTGCGTATGATACATATTTGCCGCGCTCGAGAATTAAAATTTCCGCAGCTTCGTTTAGGCGGCGCAATCTTGCCGCAGCGCTCGCGCCGGCGGCGACTCCTCCGATAATTACAATTTTTGCCTTATTCATAATGTCATCAAATTTTTCTCCTGAAAATACGTTATCACAAATTTCTATTAACCAATCGACATCTTTGACCGGAAGCTTGTTCTTCAATAAACAAAGCATTTCCGTAATGTTGAGCTGAATATCTTGCGTTTGAGCTGCAAGATAACACGCATCTTCTGGTTCCGTCAACAACTCCACAGATTTAGAATATATCCATAGTTCTTCTGCAATATATCCTATTGGAAGTTCATCGACATCGGTGACTTTTTTTTCAGGCAAATCATATTTTTCACTAAAGCAGTCAAGCATTTGTGCTGTCACATTCACAGGATATGGAGGCACCAGTTTATCAAGCAATGAATGATTTTCTGATTCGATTGCCTTCTTGACGTCAACGAGCATCCGTCGAGGGAACTGTAAAGCAGTAGAATCTATTTCTTTGGACTCGTTTGCAGATAATATGACTAGGTAATCAAAGGGAGCATCAGCAAATGC
>ENA-OROK01000579-OROK01000579.1-human-gut-metagenome-genome-assembly--contig:-NODE-579-length-42043-cov-7.641040_pt1 | contig 42043 bp, 39 predicted proteins | sample MGYA00242127_ERZ509046 | MGnify/ENA primary metagenome ERZ509046 (study PRJEB26280, sample SAMEA2338728) | human gut metagenome | biome: human gut; feature: human-associated habitat; material: faeces... | reverse complement strand
TTCATGTTCCGGATTCTCTCCAGCTGCTCCTCCAGCAGCTTCTGAAACGCCTCACAGGCAAGTGTAATTTCCTTCATTATTGTCCGCCCTCCTTTGTGTAGTTCAGCAGTCCGCCTGCCATCAGAATCGCCCTTTGACGCTCCGTCAGGGCGCAGTTTACATAAAACTTGAAGCCATCATCAGCAGTGACCGCGAGTCTCCCCTGCTCCATGCCGCTGGCAATGTCCGAAATGGTCAGAACAGCGTCCTGATTCAGCTTGTCGTAGTCCTCCGGGTTTTCAAAGGTCACCGGCAGAATGCCCGCGTTGATCAGGTTCGCCACATGGATTCTGGCGAAGGACTTGGCGATGACGCACCGGATGCCCAAGTACATGGGCACCAGCGCCGCGTGCTCCCGGGAGGAACCCTGCCCGTAGTTGCTGCCGCCCACGACGATGCCGTCTCCCGCCGCTTTGGCTCTCTCGGCAAAGGTGGGATCGCAGACCTCGAAGCAGAACTTGCTCAGGTAAGGGATGTTCGACCGATAGGGCAGGATCTTCGCACCGGCGGGCATAATGTGGTCGGTGGTGATGTTGTCGCCCACTTTCAGCACCAGCTTCGCCGTAAGGCTGTCGGCAAAGGGCTTGCTCTTGGGGAATTCCTTGATGTTGGGGCCGCGAAGCACTTCGGCGTCCGCCGCCTTGTCCGCGGGGAGAGGCGGCAGCACGGCGGAGTCGTTCACAAGGAATTTCTCCGGCATGGTCACGTGCAGGGGCTGGTCAATGGTGGTCGGGTCGGTGATGTACCCCGTCAGGGCAGAGGCCACGGCGGTTTCGGGGGAAACCAGATACACCTGCCCGTCCCGTGTTCCGGAACGGCCCAGGAAATTCCGGTTGAAGGTTCTCAGAGAAACGCCGCCGGAATTTGGCGAGAAGCCCATGCCGATGCAGGGGCCGCAGGCGCATTCCAGCACCCGCGCGCCGCTGGCGAGGATGTCCGACAGGGCGCCGCAGTCGCTGAGCATGGTCAGCACCTGCCGGGAGCCGGGGGACACGGACAGGCTGACAGAGGGGTGAATGGTCTTGCCCTTCAGCATGGCGGCGACCTTGAGCATGTCGTACAGGGAGGAATTGGTGCAGGAGCCGATGCATACCTGATCGACCTTCACGTCTTTCAGCGTCTCCACGGCCACCACGTTGTCCGGGCTGTGGGGACAGGCGATCATGGGCTTGAGAGTGCCAAGATCAATGTCGATGATCTTATCGTACTCCGCGTCCGGGTCGCTGGACAGGGGAACGTAGTCCTCTTCCCTGCCCTGCGCGGCCAGAAACTTTCTCGTGACCTCGTCGGAGGGGAAAATGGAGGTGGTCGCGCCCAGCTCCGTACCCATGTTGGTGATGGTGCCCCGCTCCGGGACGGACAGGGTGGCAATGCCCTCGCCGCCCCACTCGATGATCGCGCCCACGCCGCCCTTGACGGAGAGGATGCGCAGCAGCTCCAGAGATACGTCTTTGGCGGTGACGTAGGGTCTGAGTTTGCCCGTCAGGTTCACCTTGTACATTTTGGGCATGGTGATATAATACGCGCCGCCGCCCATGGCCACCGCCACGTCCAGTCCGCCCGCGCCGAAGGCCAGCATACCGATGCCGCCGCCGGTGGGAGTGTGGCTGTCTGAGCCGATGAGAGTCTTGCCGGGCTTGCCGAAGCGCTCAAGATGGATCTGATGGCAGATGCCGTTGCCGGGCTTCGAGAAGAGCAGGCCTCTCTTTTTAGCGACGCTCTGGATAAATCTGTGGTCGTCGGCGTTCTCAAAGCCGGTCTGGAGGGTGTTGTGGTCTATGTAAGCTACCGACAGCTCGGTGCGTACACGCTCAACGCCCATTGCTTCAAATTCAAGATACGCCATGGTGCCCGTTGCGTCCTGAGTAAGCGTCTGATCAATTCTCAGACCTATCTCGGTGCCGGGGATCATTTCGCCGCTGACAAGATGGCTCTTTATCAGCTTTTGACCTATTGTCATTCCCATATGTGACCTCCTGATATATATAAATGTTTTATTGCCTTGATCATTTCGTTACCGTGAAGGTGTAGATATCGCCGTTTTTAACATAAGTCTGATCGACGCCCTTTTGCGACAGCTCGCCGTTGACGCTGAACGCCCAGTATGTGCCGTCCTTGTCATAGTCGGCGGTGATGCCGTTGACCGTCTTGACATAGAGGCCGTAATCGCCCTGTTCGCCGGATATAAGACCGATCGAGCTGAGCGCCTCGCCGACGGTGGATTTATCTGACGCAACGTCAAATACCGTGCTGTTGCCGTTACTGTCTATGACCTCGAGCATAAAGGAGAATTTGCCGCTGCCGATCTTGCTGTGGGCTCCGTTCGCCACGGTGTATGCCGCGGTCGTTTCGGCTGCGGTGGCGGTAGTGCCCGCCGAAGTCGTTGCGTTGTTCCCGCCGCCTGAGCAGGAGCAGAGCACAGTGCATACGCACAGTATGGCGCAGATGAGCGAAAGAATCGCTTTTGATTTCTTCATTTCAACTACCTCACTTTTAAGCCTTGCCGGGCAGGGCATATTTTTTCTTGAAGCCGTCGTAGGCAGCGGTGAATTCCTTGCCGCCCGCGTTTTTGTATTCGTTAAGGTATTCGTGCGTGTCGAATACCGAATGACCTATCTGAATTATGCATACCGCAATGTTGGAGCAGTGGTCGGATACCCTCTCATAATTCGTCAGGATATCTGCGAGCACGAAGCCGAGCTCGATGGTGCAGCTGCCGCCGGTGAGACGGGCGATGTGCCTGTCCTTTATCTCGGCAAGGAGCTTGTCAATGACCTGCTCGAGCGGCTCGACCCTGAGCGCAGCCTCGGCGTCGTTGTCGCAGAACGCCGTAACCGTGATATCGAGTATCTCGCTTATCGCCTTTGTGGCGGTCATCAGTTCGTTCTTTGCTTCGTCTGAGAAGCTGATGCCCTTGTCGGATATCTCCTGCGCGACCTTGACTAAATTCAGCGCATGGTCGCCGATCCTCTCGAAATCGCCGATGGTGTGCAGCAGGGTGGAGACGATGTTGGCGTCTTCGTCCGTCAGCTCAAGACCGGATATCTTGACAAGGAAGGTGCCGAGCTTATCCTCATAGTCGTCGAGCGATTGCTCAAGCTCGGTTATCCTGTCGGCGGCTTTGCGGTCATATCCGCCGAGCAGTTTTATTGACTCGGTGAAAGCCTCTCTTGCAATCTTGGCCATTTCAACCGTATGGTTGCGGCATTCCGATACGGCAAGCGTCGGGGTGAGCAGCAGCCTTTCGTCGATAAAGGTTTTTTCGCTCTTGTCGCCCTTATCGCGTACCGCCTTGATCGCCAGCTTCTCGAGCAGAGAACTGAACGGCAGCAGCAGGAGTGAGGTGGCGACGTTAAAAATGCTGTGTATCATTGCAATGTCGTGCGGGCGCAGGGCGGTGTCAACAAATGCGAATTTGAATATTGCGTCAAGACCGTAGAAAAGCGAGAGGAAAACGGCTGTGCCTATTACGTTGAATGAGACATGGATGAATGCCACCCTCTTTGCGTTCTTGCTAACGCCGATGCTCGATATCAGCGCCGTGACGCAGGTGCCGATATTCTGACCCATGATTATGGGTATCGCCATGCCGTAAGTGACGCTGCCCGTCATTGAGAGAGCCTGCAATATGCCGACAGTTGCGGCGGAGCTTTGAACTATACCCGTGAGCACTATGCCGACCGCAAGACCGAAGAGGGGATTGTTGAACATCAGCATTATCTCGCCGAAGCCCTCCATCTCCGCAAGCGGGCTGACCGAGTCGCTCATCAGCTCCATGCCGAACATCAGCACAGAGAAGCCCATGAGGCAGGAGCCGATGTCCTTTGTCCTGCTCTTTTTGGCGAGCATTATCAGCAGTATGCCTGCAAGCGCCAGCAGCGGCGAGAATGCCGAGGGGTTGAGCAGCTTTATGAAGAAGTTGTCGCTCTCAATGCCCGCGAGGCTGAGTATCCACGCCGTCAGAGTGGTGCCGATATTTGAGCCCATTATAACGCCTATGGTCTGACCGAGCTGCATTATGCCGGAGTTTACGAGACCGACCAGCATGACCGTGACCGCCGAGGAGGATTGGATCGTGGCGGTTATCGCAATGCCGAGCAGCAGGGCTTTGAGCGGCTTGTCCGTCATTTTACGCAGGATTTTTTCCAGCTTGCCGCCCGCTATCTTCTCAAGACCGTTTGACATCGTGTGCATACCGAAGAGGAAGAACGCCAGGCCGCCGAGCAGGGTGAATATATTGAATATTGTCATCAGCTATCCTCCGAATAACGAAATAAAAGCCGTGCTTTTCCAAAATTACTCATTATAACTATATAACAAGCACTGTCAAATTGCAAGCAAATTCACGGCATTTTTAATATTTCGTTAATTTGCCGACAAATGCGGCGTGAAGTGAAAAAAATTTGCGAATTCTAACTCTTAACGCCGAATAGTATTGATCGAAGGGGGAGTAGCCGTGGTAATCAGGTTTAAGAAGATATATGCGCTTTTCATAGCGGCGGCGGTCGTGGCGGCGTCGTTCTCGGTCGGCACGATAGCGAGGCTCGCCGTGTATGCCGGTAGCGAAAAGGAATACGAATTGCCGATAGTTATGTATCACCAGCTCACCAAGAAGCCGCAGCGGGCGGGCAGATATGTGCTTACGCTCGAGCAGTTTGAGAAGGATCTGATATATCTCAGGAGTACCGGGTACAAAAGCATAACTCTCGCCGAGCTGCTTGATTTCTATGACGGCAAGGGCACTCTGCCCGATAAGCCCGTGATGATAACCTTTGACGACGGTAACGAAACGCTGCTTGAATACGCCCTGCCGCTGCTGGAGAAATACGGCTTCACGGCTATCGGATTCGTCATAGGCTCGTCGACCGATACATATACAAAGCAGGACGACCACAATCTGAATTATTCAAATCTCAATTGGCCTGAGGTGCGGCAGCTCTGTGAGGGCGGCGTGATAGATATCCAGAGCCACACCTACGATTTACACAAGAATACCTCGTCAAGAAGCGGGGCTGCGAAGAAAAAAAGTGAGTCGGAGGAGGAATATGCTGAATTTTTGAGCGCAGATGCGGCAAAAATGAAAGAGGCGATGCTGAAGAACGCAGGCAAAGAGCCGTGCGCCGTAGCTTATCCCTTCGGCAGCTTCAGCAAATGCACCGCCCGCATAATGAAGGACTGCGGCATGAGGGCGGCCTTCACCTGCGAGGAGCGGGTGAATGCAATTAAAAAAAGCGAGCCCGAGAAGCTCTTCGGGCTCGGCAGATATAACAGACCAAACGGTATAAGCTCTGAGAGCTTCTTCAAGAAAATGGGAATCGTCAGTTGAGCTTTTTCTCAACAGCAGAGATCTCAACGCATAAGCAGAGTATCTCGACCGCCTTGCAGAGTTCGTCCCTTGACGGGAAGGTGGGGGCAATGCGGATGTTCTTGTCCTCGGGGTCTTTACCGTAGGGGTAGGTAGCGCCCGCACCCGTGAGGGTCACGCCTGCTTCTTTGCAGAGCTGCACAGTCCTCTTGGCGCAGCCGGGGTAAACGTCAAGGCTGATGAAATAGCCGCCGTTCGGCTTAGTCCAGGCGGCAATGCCCTTGCCCGCAAGATGCTTGTCAAAGGCGCTGAGCACCGAGTCGAATTTCGGGCGCAGTATCTCGGCATGGCGGAGCATATGGCGCTCGATACCGGCTTTGTCGCCGAAGAATGCGGCGTGGCGCTTCTCGTTGAGCTTGTCGTATCCTATCGTCTGGACGGTCATTCTCTTTTTGACGGCGGCGATATTTGCGTCTGATGCCGCAAGAGCCGCAACACCCGAGCCGGGGTAGGTTATCTTTGAAGTCGAGCAGACCTCAATGAAATTATCCTCCGTGCCGTATTCGGCGGCAGCTTCAAAAATATTCATCAGGCTGTCGTGAGTGTCGTAAATGTGGTGAACGCAGTAGGCGTTATCCCAAATAACTCTGAAATCCTTTGCGGCGGGCTTGAGCGCGGCAAAGCGGCGCACCGTCTCGTCCGAATAGGTGTAGCCTGTAGGGTTTGAATACATCGGCACGCAGATTATACCCTTGACCTTCTCGTCCTTAACCAGCTCCTCGATCATAGTCATGTCGGGGCCGTTCTCATCCGAGGGGATATTGATCATATCGATGCCGAAGTGCTCAAGGATGCCGAAGTGCCTGTCATAGCCGGGCACGGGGCAGAGAAATTTAATTCCTTCCTGAGCGCACCAAGGCTCTGCGCCTGCGCCGAACATCATGCATTGGGAGACATAGTCATACATAACATTGAGGCTGGAGTTGCCGAAGATAATCAGGTTCTTTGCCTCAACGCCGAGGATCTCGGCAAATATTGATTTGCATTCGGGGATGCCGTCAAGGCCGCCGTAATTGCGGATATCCATGCCGTCATCGGCTTTAAAGTCGCCGAGGAGGTCGGGGTCAAGCATCTCGGCGGACAGCTCAAGCTGAGCCGGTGCAGGCTTGCCTCTCGCCATGTTGAGCGAAAGCCCGAGTGCTTTATAAGCGTCGTATTCTTTATTGAGTGTCGCAAGCCTCTCGGTGAGCTGCTCACGGGTTGCGTTTGCTATGTTCATGACGAATACCTCCGTTTGTTTGGATTGTTAACTGCTTTATTTTATACTATTTTCTTATGATTTGCAAGTCTTATTTTACAATCTTGCAAAAAATATCCCTATTCGCCTAAAATTCAGCCTCTTTTGCAGTAAAAAAGAGCAAATGAGCCAAAAAGTATTGCACATATGACAGATTACGATTCGTAATCGTTTTCAATACTTTACAGCCGTAATTTCTGCATGTATAATTAATCCGTACTCACAAATGTACGGAGGATTATATATGAAAAAAATTTTTTCACGTTTCGTAGTCTGTATTTTTACTTTTTCGCTTCTCATATCAACACTTGCGCCGTGTATTGCCGCTGTCGAGCCGACTGCTCACGATTATGTCATTCGACTTCAGGCAGAAACAGGAAAAAGTGTGCTCGACTATGAGTATGATGATTTTGACGGCAATTCGACATTTGAAATGTTTGCTTTTGTCGGCGAAAAATCGGCCGATACTGATGACGGCTGCAACGGTGACATTTATTATGTAACTGCAGACAAAAGCACTAAAGTTGTGAGCGGTGTTTATTCTTGGGATGATGATGCTATAGAAGTTTTCCAAATCTGCGGGGTGAATTTCATAGCTGTTGACACCGTGCCGGGAAATTATGTTGATACTAAAATTTTTACCGTTGCGGACGGAGAATGTGAGCTTACCAATATTTCCGAGATTTCTTCAAACAGAAAGCGCAAGGTCGACGATAATACTCTCGGGGTTCTCAGCACCGAATTTGACGGTATGTATGACGGCACAAGATTCCTTTCCAGAGCCGAGAAGTATTACTATTTCTTTTGGGATGCCGAAGCGAAGGAATTCAAAGAATACGGTGGTATCAAGATAACTCAGGAGCAGTTCGCTACGCTTGACGGAGCAGCCGAGATCCTTGCTCTTTTTGATAAAACCGGATATAAAAAAGGGGATATCTATTTCCGAAAAAACGGTATTATTAACTTTAATTATACCCACTCTGATCCCGGTGACGACAGCGGTGTATATTATTGCGACAGTGCCAATATAAGGTGTGACGGTCAAAGCTGTAAGCTGATTGAGGTAAACGACTGGAACGACGATGAGCTTGCACGCTCATCTTACGGTGGACTTTATCACGCAGCGCTAAGCAATAACGCAGTCTACCCCGAGGCTTTCCCTGAAACAATTTATGACGAGCCGGTCGCCGTGCCGTCGGCAGAGGAGATTTCGGCTAAACTCATAGTCAAGCCAACAACAGAGAAAATAAAATACGGTTATACATTAGAGCTTTCAGCGGACACGTCTGTAGTGCCCGAAGGTACGCATATCATGTGGAGCATTGATGGCAAAGGATTTGAGATGTCGGTATCAGAGGATGGTATAATATGCAGCCTAAAGTCCGTTGCCAAGGGGAAGGCGACAGTCACTGCAAAAATAGTTGATGTTGACGGCAATACGGTTACGGACTCTGACGGAAACGAGCTTGTTGCAACTCAAAATCTAACTTCAAAAGCGGGCATATTCAGGAAAGTTGCAGCATTCTTTAAGAAGCTTTTCAAATCAAACATGACGATAAGATGATATTGCAAAAGCGACGGTTTTGTCCGTCGCTTTTTTGTAAGAATAGGGCGATAATCAAACAGTAGCTCAGTGCATATTCGGATTGTTGGTTCTGCCTACAAGATAATCTATGCTGACACTGTAATAATCTGCAAGTTTGATTATTAATGAAAGCGGAATGTCTCTTTCGCCGCGTTCATATTTTGAGTAGAGAGATTGGTCGCAAAAAAGAAAGTGAAGAAATCTCTTTTTGTGTCATGTCCCTGTCTTCTCTCATGTCTTTTATACGCAAATACATAATATCACCAAAAAAATTATACCGCAGGACAAAAAGTCCTATTTGCATTTAGGGCAATATGTCCTATACTATAAAGCGGAAATGATTTTATGCATTTCTAAAAAATGCGAGGAGTAAAAATAAGAAAAAGACGCAAAAAATCCTATCGGTCTTGCTTGTGCTGATAACAATTTTCGGCATAAGCGCAGCAACGACTCTCTCAGCTTCGGCGGCAGGGAGCAGTATGAGCAACGCAACGAGCATATCGTTCGGGCAATCCTACAGCGATTCCATTACTGACTCAAGCACGCAGGACTTCTATAAGTTCACCATGTCGTCATTGGGAAAAATCAACATTAAATTGACGGCATATATCTATTGTAAAAATTATCATATTTATGATTCCAACGGAAAAGATGTTTGGCATTTAACGTCCAAATACTGGAATGACGTTTCGAAGAAGTATGATATGAATGAAAGCATAGATCTTAGTTCGGGAACATATTACTTTGCTGTCAAGCAAAATTCCGGTACAGGCAACTACAACTTTATAATTTCAACAAACGGCGGAACGGTAGTTAATTCCTACAAGCTTTCTTACAACTCTAACGGCGGCAGCGGCGCACCCGCAACGCAGACAGGCAACACCTCATATATAATCAGTTCTGTTGAACCCGTGAGGAGCGGCTATAACTTCCTCGGTTGGTCGGAGAACCGCTCGGCGACCGCAGCCAGCTTCACCGCCGGTGACAAAGTAACATTAAACGGAGACGCTACTCTCTACGCAGTTTGGGAAAAGCAACAGGTTGACACACCGCCGTCGGATAATTCAGGCTTTTCAATCCTGGGCTTCCTTGTTATGATTTTAGAAGTCTTTGTTGACATTTTCTTGGCGATTTTTTCGATTTTTGCTTAATTATTGACAATTGAGCTTGAACTTTTGGCTCCCCTTGATTGGGGAGCCTTCTGCATATTAAAAAACGAGCTGCAGCATTTGCCGCAGCTCGCTGTGGGTTTGGAATTAAATTATTCTACCGTTACGGTGCCGTCGGGTTCAACGGTCACTTTCATGCCGTCCTTAACATAATTAAGGAATTCCTCGCCGAGACAGTCGACTGTGGGCATCGGCTCGTCGGTCCAAACTGCGGAGAGGATAGCGCCGGCAGCGGCAAGGGAGTCGATGTGCTCCGAGAAGAGCATACAGGCGGGAGTTCTGTCCATTGACTTGGCGCAGTAGAGCACCATGCCGCCGGTGGTGGAGCCGATGGTCTGGGGCAGGCAGAGAGCCGTGCCGACCATGGGCTTGCCGTAGATATCGGAGTTATTCTGATCGCCGCACTTCGCAGTCTTATCGCCGAACTGAAGGCTTGCCTGGAAGGAAGCAAGGGTGTTGAAGCCGCCGTGAGAGACGAGGGCGGGGGCGGTGCATGAGCCTGCGACTACAGGGCGTCCTTTGAACTTTTTCATCTTACTTTACCTCCTTCGTGATGATGCCGAGTATTTCGTCGCTCGTGTAGTAACGGGCGGTGGTGTAGGTTCTGAGCTTGTTGGAATTTGTGATGACGGGCATCTTCTTGCAAAGAGGATTATTCATATACATGAGCGGGCATATGTAGCTGAGCACAACGCCGGTCGCCTTGAGCTTTGCGGCGTACTCGGTCTTGTTGAATTCCTCGATAACGCCGGGTGCTGCGGTGAAGACGGTAGGCACGGAGACCTTGCTCAGGCCGTTCTTCTTAAGCTCGGCGGTGACATTGTCGGTCCACTCGATGAGCTGCGCTCTGGAGAGATGCGGGCAGCCGACGAAGCAGAGCTTCGGCTTCGCATTTTTATCTTTCCACATGATGGGGTAATTTGCCTTGACTCTCTCAAGCTCGGCGTCGTCGATGACATAGGTCTTTGCGCCCTCTGCGATGAGAGCTTCACCCTGCTCGACTGCCTCGGGAGTGAGGTTGGCGATGTGATAGAGGCCGACTGCGCCGTTGGAGGCGGTAGCGGCGCCGAAATCCTTGAGGTAAGCGGTGGCGTCGCCGTCAAGCTCGGTGCCGATCCACTTGTCAAGACCCTTGACATAGGGCACATCTTCCATGACCTTCATGCCGATAGCGGAGCCGAGTATCTGAGCCTCGGGCTTCTTGGTGGTCTTTATCTCGACTACCCATGTAGCCTTTCTGCCCTCATCGGTCAGCAGGCCGAAGTAGGGGACGAAGCCGACGATGGAGCCGAAAAGCTCGATTATGCCGGAGTTTCTGTTGCAGCGCGCGCCGAGGACTGAGTTTGCATAAACAACTGCCGAGGACTCTGCCCATGAGAGAACGTCGCCCTTTGCGGGCTTGTTGCCGACCTCATCCATGTAGCAGGTGCAGGTGTAGGACTTGCTGTCAAGCAGGCCGAGCTTTGTGAGCTGGGCGTCGTAGCTGTCCTGCATCGAATACATGAACTTGTTGAAAACGAGCTTCTGGAGCAGGTTTGCGGGCACCTTGGGGTCAAGGGGCTTGGGGTCAACGGTGAATTTCTGGCCGGAGAGTGCGCCGCCGGCGATGAGCTGATCCATCAGGTCGTAGACGGGCTTCATGACCTTCAGGCCGAAGCTGGTGACGAGATGACCCATCTTGCTCGTTACGGGCACCATCTTGGTCGCGCCGAAAGCGTCGCCGTACATAACGAGGGTCTTCATGACCTTCGCCATCGCTTCGCCCTTGGAGCCGTTGAGGATGTCAAGCTCTTCTTGGGTAAGATTCATTTTGTAATCCATTTTTGAATTCCAACCTTTCAAAATTAGAGTGAAAGAGTGAGTTTCGGCCGGTCGATATGCCGCTCGCGCTGCCTTGACGGCACATAAGACCCGCCGATTAAATTTTTTCAATTAATTGTAACATTTTATTGAAGTGAATTCAATAAAAAACTCTAAAAAACCGAGTTTTTTCATCAAAAATCCGATTTGATTAGATAAAAGCCGCCGTGCACGGGGCGCGGCGGCCGATAAACCGATTATTTGCCTGCGAGCTTAAAGATAAGACCGAGCGGCAGGATTATTTCGAGGATTCTGACGGGAGTGTCGCAGATGAGTGATGCGATAGTGCCGAAATCATAGAAGTGACCCTCATCCTCGGGTGCGGGTGCGCCGTCATAGCTGAGCAGGAAGGGCTCGACATAGAGGATGCCGCCCGCGCCGAATACCTCGGCTCTGACATAGCTGCCTATCTCGTCGGAGTGATCGTTGAGATCTATCCTGCTGCCGACATGGATGACTTTGCCGTCTGCTATCCAGTGAACGGTGAGGGCGTTTTCGGCAGTCACGGTGATGGTGTCGGCGGTGTTGTCAACGATGATATTCGTTACCTTCGGGGCAACGGTGCCGTCCTCGACTTTATATTGATCCTTCTGCTTGCCGTTCTCTATCTGAGCGGCGATATTTTTAACTGCCTCGCTCAGCTTGCCGGCAACCCTCGACGCCTCGAGGCTTTTGATCACACTTACCTCCTCATAAAGCTGAACAAGCTCGTCATAGTTGCCGATATACTTGCTCGCCGCAAAGAACTGACCGCTCTCAAGGCTCTTTTTGAGCGCCGCGGAGGTCTTTTCGGGCATGAGTGCAAGCACATAGCCGGAGTCGACTATGTCAAGGTTATGAGAGTCGGTGGAGGCAATACCGAGCACGTTTCTGCCGGTGGGTGTGACTTTTTGAAGCAGGATATCCCAGAGCTTCCTGTCGAAGCGAGTCCTGTAGTCGCCCTTGCTGTTGACGTCGATACCGATGCAGGTGCCGTATGTCCTGAGCAGGTGGGCGAATTTGTTTATCTTGTAGTTATACATGGGATTCTCGGCGTTATAGGCGTCGGCGGTGTAAAGCTCATCGCGGGCGTTGCTGTATTCGCCGGGGTGATTGATAACCGAGAGACCGCCGAGCTTGTCGACATTGCTTATCGGGCGCTCGTAGTTGCTTGTGCCGCCGATGACCTTGTGACCGTAATCGACAAACCATGAGTTGACGTGAGCGTTGTTAAAGGAGGTTGGGTTGTTCTCAACGCCATAGGGTACACGCAGCATGGTCTGACCGTCTGTGCCGTCGGCAAGGGTCTGCTGATAGAATTCGTCGCCGCCCTGCTTGAATACCTTATAGGCGTTGCCGTTCTCGGCGGTACCGCTTTCGTCAAGGAGGGAGGAATCGATTCTCTTCTTTCTGACAAGGCTGACGAGCTTCATGACATCCCAGTGATCCTGCTCGGTGTAGCCGTAGCTGACGGAGCCGTGATCGGTTATCGCCATGATATCGAAGCCCAGCTCATAGTGGCGCTCGACCATTTCGGGCAGGGTGTAGCCGCCGTCGCTGAAGAGCGTGTGGCTGTGAAGGTCGGTCTTATACTGATGATAGGAGTCGAAATCGACGCCTGCGTAAGGGTTGCTGATGGTGTAATCAATTCTGCTTTCATCGCCCTCTGCAAAAGCGCAGGGAGCAAAGGATAAAAGCATCGCCGCCGTAAGGAGGACGGCAAGGATCTTTTTGCTGTTTTTCATGTTATAGCCTCCACTGAATTTTTAAACAATTATAACAAATTCTTTTCGATTTGTAAAGGCTGATTGTCGGAAACAGACAAAAATATTAAAAAATATTCAATTTTAAATTAAAAAACCTTAATGTAATATTTGCTATTTTGTGAACAGTGTGATAAAATAACACATATAAAATTCCGATTGGAGGTAACCGATGAAGCTTTTCAGCAGGATACGCGCACTGATAATGCTGCCGCTTTGGCTCATCTGCCTTTTGGTCGGCCCGAGGGCGCAAAGTACCCCCGGCGTTGAGCTTGTTTCGCAGGATCTCGTCGTGCTCGGTGAAGCCTTCACCGCAGGGCAGGGGATCACCACCGACGGCGAGTATTATTATACCAGCGGAGCGATAACCGCTATAAATACCACGGCGCTTGCAAAGAGGACTCTTGACGGCATGACCACGGTAAAGGTGCGGCTCAATCCCTTGCCCGATAAATGCAGGGAAAGGGGCAATAATCATATCGGCGGCATAAGCGCATATAACGGCAAAATATATGCCTCCGTCGAGGGCGGCGGCGAGTGCGAGGCGTGCATAGTCGTTTTTGACTGCAATACCCTTGAGCCTACAGGCGAGATATACGACCTGCCGAACGAGCTTTACGGCGACGGCATCCCGTGGCTCGCCGTTGATGGCAATACGGGGCTGCTCTATGCCTCGGGCTGGTCGCACAAAAAAGAGATCAGGGTGTATGATGTCAACGACGGTATGCGTTTTGTAAAGGAGATCACCGTCACCGGCACGGAGGATATCCATCGCATACAAGGCGGCGAATTTTATAACGGCACTCTCTATCTCTCAAGCGACACCGGCGAAGAGAGAGACGGCAAATGGATAAAAAATATCCTGAGCGTCAACGTCGAGACGGGCGAAACCAAGATAGCGTTTGAGCGAAACGTCGGCAGAGCTAAGGTCGAGGCCGAGGGGCTTACCTTCCTCCCGACCGAGGACGGCGCAAATATGCATGTGCTCGACTACGATAAGCTGATCGGTCTTTATGTTCATCATTACAAGGTCGATGTCTGATCTGCAAGTATTTTAACGGGCGAATGCCCGAAGGAAAGGAAGATATATACTAATGAAAAAAGTCATCAGCGTCCTGCTGGCGCTGGTATTGGCGCTCGGTGCTTGCATACCGGCGTTTGCCCATTCCGCACAGCAGGCAGGGGAGTGCAGCGACCTTCCCGTGGTAATAGTCAGAGGCATGGATTTCAACGGCCTGAGCATTGATTACGGCACCGAGCAGCAGCGCCCGGCGATCGCTCCTATAGACGCAAAGGGCGTTGTCGGCTGCCTTGTCAAAATGATCTACAAGGGAGTTATGAATTTCAGCTTCGACCCCGCCATGGATGTGCTTCTTGACTATGTCAATGAGATCATGGGCGGTCTTTCGATGAATCCCGACGGCTCGTCAATGTATAATGTCGGTTACAAGAAATACCCGCTCAGCGCAGATCACTATGAAGAGGTCATAACCGACGATCGCAACGAGACGGGTATCGCAAGAGCCTGCACCGAGACCTTTGCCGAGGGTCATACATATTATTTTTATTATGACTGGCGCATTGATCCGTGGGAGGTTGCCGATGATATCAACGAGACGGTAAACACCGCCCTCAGAGAGACCGGCCACGATAAGGTCAAGATAGTCTGCTCCAGCATGGGCGGCATCATGACTGTCGCTTACCTCACCAAATACGGCTACAGCAAGGTTGAGCGCTGTCTCTTTATGTCCTCCACCTTCTGCGGCGCTCAGGTCGCCTCGGATATGTTGACGGGCAAGGTCGAAATAACCCCCGATAACCTTTATAAATACGTTCTCTCCCTTGTCGGAGACAAGCCCGCAGCGGGCGTGTTTATCAAGGTTCTTAATAAGCTCGGCGCATTTAAGGCTGTCACAAAACTGACCGATTTTATCATTGATAATTATAAGGAAGAGGCTTACGAAAAGACCCTCACTCCGATATTCGGCTATATGCTGCCGCTTTGGGGTCTTGTCCAGCCGCAGGATTTCGGCGACGCCCTTGATTTTATATTCGGCGACAAACAAAAGGAGAATGCCGAATTCATCGCAAAGGCCGAGAGGCTTCAGCTTATGATGAAAAACAGGGATAAGCTCATCAATGAGATGATACATAACGGCGTAAAGATAGCTATTGTGGCGCATTACGATACGCCGCTTGCACCCGTTTATGAAAGCGCAAACTTCAACGGCGACGGCGTGCTCGAGACTTATCAAATGTCGGGCTATGCGACGGTCGCAAAGTACGGCGAGACCCTCGGTGACGATTATGTGCCCGCCGACCCCAAGTATCTCTCACCCGACAGAACCGTTGACCTCTCAACGGCGCTCTATCCCGAGTATACTTACATAATCAAAGGTGCTCCTCACGTTTCATGCTCCTACGGCTCGGATATGAGCGGCTTCCTGATGTGGCTGCTCAGCTGCGACGGCGAATTCTATGCGGGCGTCAATGAGAAATACCCGCAGTTCATGGTCTCCGATAAGAACCAGACCCTCAGAGCATTTGACTGACAAAACAGAACACAAAAAATATCGGGGCTTCCGTCTATCGGAAGCCCCGAGCTTTTGTCTGTTATGTGATTACTGCTTTGCGCCGCCGTCGAATTTCTCAAGCACCTTGACGCTGACTGCGAAGCAGTTTGCGAGACCCTCAAGATTCATGTTGTCATATGTATCTCTGCGGGTGTGGTAGTAGTCCTCGAGCTTGTGGTTGAGGCCGGTGATGCCGGTTGCTCTGAAGCCTGCCTGTGCAAAGGCTGCGGAGTCGGTAGCGCCGCCGAGCGGGGGAACCCAGCCCTTCTTGCAGAATATGCCGAGCTCCTCGGCACACTCCATAAAGAGGTCGGAAACGTCCTTGTCAGCCTTGACGGTGCCGTTAAGGTCGCGGTAATTGGTCATGAGCTGCTTCGGATCGTGAATAGTATCGTAGGAATAAATAAAGGTAGGCACGTCGTCAAATTCGCCCTTGTGAGCCTCGCACCATGCCTTGGCGCCTCTGAGACCCGCTTCCTCGGAGCCGGAGAGGATAACGCCTATCTCTGTATTCTCAAACTCAATGCCTTCATCCTGAAGCGCCTTGAGGATAGCTATGCCCATGTAGCAGCCGGAGAGGTTGTCGTTTGCGCCGTCAACGACTCTGTGCTTGTTCCACATGAAATAGAGACCGATGAGGAAGGGGACAAAGATAAGGCCGATAAGAGCGCAGGTGGTCATGGTGGATGATTCGTCGACTATCTTGGAGACAACGCCGAACTTGGCGCAGGCAATGATAGAAAGAACGAGATAATAGAGAGCGCCGACGCCGCAGATGATGGCATGGCTCTCAAAGCCGACGCCGCCGAGCTTGTAGTTGACGGGCCATTCCCATGCTGCGTCGGGGTGACCGTTGAAGATGATGCGGCGCTTGACTTCGCCCGTGCACTTCTTGATAGCGGTGACATTGTGACCGATCTTTTTGGGGAAGAGGAAGTCAACGAGCTTGATATATGCGCCGAACTGCATCAAAGCAACAAAGAGACCAAATACGATAAGGATAGCGGAGACTATGGGCAGACCGACAAAAAGCAGCACAATGGCAAGCAGCACGCTTGTCAGAGTGATGTAAAGCCAGCCGTAGAATGAGCCGGGATGCTCCTCAAAGGATTCAACGTCCGCACGGTCGCAGCCGCAGTCTTTTTTAAGCACATCAGCCATGTAAATGCAGGCCTGCTCCTCGCCCTTGGAGCCGGGGGCGCGCTTCTCGAAGTCCTTGCATATATGCGTGATTTCTTTGAGCATATACTTTGCGTATGTTTTTTTCTTGGCGATAATGTTACTCAGGTCCATTTCTTTTTCTCCTTCACAGTTTATTTGGGGAATGCAATACAGTTTTTATTATAAAGCATTAATAAAAAATTGCAAGCAAAATTTAATATTTTATTAACATTCCCGAAGATTTTGTCCGAACTTGGTGAAATCTTTGGCTTTTGCGATTGATTTTTGCGCCGCAGAGTATTATAATCGGTCTATATAATGGTATTAGCGTGCGAAAGAGGTAGTTATGAATATTATCAAAACCGTTTTCAAACCCCTTTGCGCAGCTTTAAGCGCCGTTGCTTTGTTTATATCTGCTATTCCCGGGCTTTTTGCTGGCACAGGCAAGGCGGTTTTCACCGTCGACGCATCTGCGCTCGGCGATGAATTGCCGAATGTAGCCGACAATGTTAGAGAATTGCAGATTTAGGATAAATGTCCCGCAGCTCGAAGGCAAAACCGTGACCGTCACCGAATATCTCGTCAATGACGACTGCAATTTCTTTGACGAATGGTGTGCCGACAGGGTAAAATACAATATCACCGACGATTGCTTCTCATGGTCGCCCGACGACCCTGTTTTGGAGTCAAAGACCACCCTTTCAGCGGAGTGGGCGAGAGAGCTTTACTTTATCCGGCTGCGTGACGGCTATGTCAAGTCCGCCGGACTTATCCCCGTTACACGCACCGCCGAAGTGAAAGACGGGGTGCTCGATTTAGAGTACACTCTCGGCGCAAGCAACGTCCTTTTCCTCGAAATAAAATGAACAAGGCCGGAGCGGTGAAAGAGCCGCCCGGCTTTTTGAGCGTTTTTCTGTTAAAAAACGGTATAAAAATTCAAAAAGGTCAAAAAAAGTTTTAAAACAAAAAATCAGAGAAAAAACGAGATATAACGAGCGTTTACGAGTTAGAATGAGAAAAATATTTGAATTTTTTTGCTCCCAACTACTTTTTCACGATTCTGATAAAAAAATTGTTGACATTTGCAGATTTTTGCACTATATTTTATTTTAATAATTCGCCTGTACCACGGCAGAGAGGGGCTGCATAATTGAAAAAAAACGTTATTATTGATCTGAAAAACATCTCCGTCACATTCGGGGATAATCAGGTGCTCAAAAATCTCAATCTGTATATCCGCGATAAGGAGTTTATAACTCTGCTCGGTCCCTCGGGCTGCGGTAAGACGACCACCCTGCGTATAATCGCCGGATTCATTGAGCCGGACGAGGGTGAAGTGATTTTTGAAGACAAGTTAATTAATGGTGTACCGCCTCACAAAAGGCAGGTTAACACCATTTTTCAGCGTTACGCGCTTTTCCCTCACCTCAATGTTTATGAGAATGTTGCGTTCGGTCTGCGTATAAAAAAGCTGCCTGAGAAGCAGATAAAGGAGACTGTCGAGGAGATGCTGGCTCTTGTCAACCTCAAGGGCTTTAATAAGCGTAACATAAATTCGCTCTCGGGCGGCCAGCAGCAGCGAGTCGCCATTGCGAGGGCGCTTGCGGTAAAGCCCAGGGTGCTGCTGCTCGACGAGCCTCTCGGCGCTCTCGACCTTAAACTGCGTAAGGATATGCAGGTGGAGCTGAAGAATATCCAGCAGCGCCTCGGCATCACCTTTATTTACGTTACCCACGATCAGGAGGAGGCCCTCTCGATGTCCGATACCGTCGTTGTTATGGACAGCGGCGTTATCCAGCAGATAGGCACTCCGCTCGATATATATAACGAGCCGAAGAACGCTTTTGTTGCCGATTTCATCGGCGAGAGCAATATCCTTGACGGTATTATGCTTGACGACTGCCTTGTTGAATTCTCGGGCCACCGCTTTGAGTGCCTTGACAAGGGCTTCGCCAAGAACGAGGCCTGCGACGTGGTCGTGCGCCCCGAGGATGTGGACGTTGTGGAGCCCGATAAAGGTATGCTCTGCGGCGTTGTGACTTCCGTCACATTTAAGGGTGTCCACTTTGAGATAATCGTTGATATCGGCGGCTTCAAGTGGATGATACAGACCACCGATTATCAGGCCGAGGGCAGCAGGATAGGCCTCTTTATCGAGCCTGACGCGATACATATTATGAAGAAATCCGAATACTCGGGTATGTACGGCGACTACAGCTCGTTCAGCGAAGAATTTGACGAGCTTTCAAACGCGGAGCTTCCCGAGGACGAGGAGGAGGTCGAGGAATGAGCGGCCGTTCTTCTCTCAGGGCGAAGCTGATATCCTCGCCGTATGTGGTTTGGTCGGCGCTGTTTATCGTCGCCCCGCTGATATTCGTTGTCTATTATTCGTTTACAAACCCGAGCGGTGATTTCACCATCGACAATATCTCGGCGCTGAGCAAGTATGCGCCCACATTTTTGCGCTCTATCTGGTTCGGCATAGTCGCCACTGTCATATGCCTGCTGATAGCGTTCCCGCTCGCCTATATCATCTCACAAAAGACCGAGAAGGTGCAGCGCACGCTTGTTATGCTTGTCATGCTGCCGATGTGGATGAGCTTCCTCATCAGGACCTATTCATGGATGGCGCTTTTGCAGGATACAGGTATCATCAATTCGTTCCTCGCAAAGCTCGGCATTGACCCGATACATATGATAAACACCTCTGGCGCCGTCATACTCGGCATGGTCTATAATTTCCTGCCGTATATGATAATGCCTATTTACTCTGTCATGGCGAAGCTTGACTACAGCATGGTAGAGGCGGCGCAGGATCTCGGCGGCAACAGGCTCACCGTTATAAAGCGCTGCATAATCCCGATGAGTATGCCCGGCGTTATCTCGGGCATCACCATGGTCTTTGTTCCGTCGGTCAGCACCTTCTATATCTCGCAGAAGCTCGGCGGCGGCTCCTTTGACCTTATCGGCGATGTTATCGAGCGCCAGTTCCAACAGTCTTATAACTACAATCTCGGCGCCTCGCTCTCGCTGGTGCTGATGGTGCTTATCCTTATCTGCATGGCGGTCATGAACCGCTTCAGCGGCGACGAGGAGGGGATGGTAATATGAAAACTGCGTCTAAGATCTATGCGGCGCTCGTGTTCCTTTTCCTCTATGCGCCAATTATCGTTCTGATCATCTTTTCGTTCAACTCCTCAAGCAGCACGAGCGTATTCAGCGGCTTCTCACTCAGATGGTATGAGTCGCTATTCCAAGATAAAGCGACTTTGCGCGCGTTCTACAACACCATTATCCTTGCCGTCACATCGTCTGTCATTGCGACGGTGCTCGGCACGGCGGCAGCCGTCGGTATCAATAAATACAAAAAAGGCTTCATGCGCTCATCCGTCATGGCCGTCACCAATATTCCGATGATGAATCCCGAGATAGTGACGGGCATCTCGATGATGCTGCTCTTTGTGTTTGTCGGCAGACTGGTCAATTCGGAGGCCGTCCTCGGTTTTGGCACGCTGCTGATAGCCCATGTCACATTCGGCCTGCCTTATATTATCCTCACCGTGCTGCCGAAGTTGCGTCAAACGGATAAAAACCTTGCGGAGGCGGCGCAGGATCTCGGCTGCCGACCCGCTCAGGCGTTCTTCAAGGTCGTACTGCCCTCGATAATGCCCGGCATCATCACCGGCATGATAATGGCTTTCACGCTCTCGCTCGATGACTTTATCATCAGCTATTTTACCTGCGGTCCGGGCTTCCAGACCCTGCCGATAGCTATATTCGCGATGACCAAGAAGCGCGTAAAGCCCGATATGTACGCTCTCTCCGCCCTTATTTTCGTGAGCATCCTTGTGCTGCTCATCCTTTATAATTTTGCGCAGCAAAAGAGCGACGAAAAAACAAAAAGCAAGAAATAAATCTATCTGAAAGGAGCGGCAAAACAGTGAAAAAATTCTTTGCCATTCTTTTGACGTGTGCTTTGGCGTTCGTACCCTGCACGGCGGCCTTTGCGGCGCAGCAGAGCGATATCGACGCCCTCAGAGGCACCAAGCTCTATGTTTATAACTGGGGCGAATATATCTCCGACGGTGCGGACGGTACTCTCGATATCAATGCCGAGTTCGAGAAGAAATACGGCATCGAGGTCGTTTACGACACCTACGACAATAACGAGGTCATGTATTCCAAGCTAAAGGGCGGCGGGATCGCCTACGATATCGTCATACCCTCCGACTATATGGTAGAGCGTATGATAAGCGAAGGTATGCTTGAGAAGATCGACTTCGACAATATCCCGAATTTCAAGTATATCCCCGACAAATACCGCAACCTCGGCTATGACCCGACCAACGAGTATTCCGTGCCCTATACCGTCAGCTATATCGGCCTTATCTATAATACCACCATGGTTGAGGAAGCTCCCGACAGCTGGACTGCGCTTTGGGACGAGAGATATTCGGGCAAAATTCTTATGATCAATAACCCGAGGGATGCCTTTGCCATCGCTCAGAGTATTCTCGGCATGGATTATAACACCGACGCCCCTGCCGCTTGGCGGACTGCCGCCGAGCTGCTCAAGGAGCAGAAAAGAGTCAACCCCAACTACGTCAACGACGAGGTCTTTCTCAAAATGGAGTCGGGCGAGGCTGCGCTTGCACCTTATTTTGTCGGCGATTATCTCACCATGAAGGAGAATAACCCCGACCTTGCCTTCGTTTACCCCAAGGAGGGCGTCAACTACTTTTTTGACTCCGCCTGCATCCTCAAAGGCTCAAAGAATAAGCTCGCCGCAGAGCTGTATATCAACTTCCTGCTCGAGCCTGATGTAGCCCTTGCAAACGCCGAATATATCTGCTACGGCAGCCCGCACAGCGAGGTGTATAATAACCCCGATTATACCTATTATCACGATGAAACGCTCTATCCCGAGGAGGGGAGCGTCAAGACTCAGCTTTTCAGGAATCTGCCCGCGGAGACGCTGGCTCTTATGAGCTCGCTTTGGGATGACGTCAAAAATTATATCCCGTCCGGAGTTTCGTCCAACTCGTTCTTCTTCGGCGGCACAGATACCGCAGCCGAGCCAAACGTCGACGGCGAAAAAATGACCGAGGAGACCGTCAAATACGCTGTCTGCATCGGCGTTTTCGTGCTCATCTGCCTTGCCTATGTGATTTTCAGGTACGCAAGGAAAAAATACAGAGAAAAAGTATAATTAATGCTGCCGCATCGTTCAAACGGTGCGGCGGTTTTTTCAATATTGCGGATACATAAAAAATTTACAGAATATTAACCATAATCACAGTTGACGGTTTGACGATAATATTATATAATATTACACTATAATGGAATAATCGGTCAGTGTATCCGAAAAGGAGAAGTTATGATAGATAAAGAGTTTTTAACATTCAGCGAGAAGCCCCGTGAGCTGCCGACCGTGGCGCTCAGAGGGTTGGTCGTGTTCCCCGATATGTTCATTCACTTTGAGGTGGGGCGAGAGAAGTCGATAAATGCGCTCAAAGAGGCCATGGATGGCGGGCAGGAGGTATTCCTTGTAGCTCAGCGTGACGTGGCTGTCGACAACCCCGACTATGACGAGCTTTACGATATCGGTGTTATCGCCAAGGTGAAGCAGCTTATTCGCATGCCCGGCAAAAACACCAATATCAGAGTGGCGGTCGAGGGTATCGCAAGAGCGAGGCTCATCGGCGGCGTTGCCGGCAAGAATTCAAAGTGCCTGCGTTCGCTCATTGTGCCCGTTTCCGAGCTGCCCGTTGCCGAGGAGCTGCGCGATTATTCAAGAGCGCTCGTCCGTCACGCCAAAGAGCTCTTTGCCGACTATGTCGAGGTTGCGTCGCAGATGCCCGTTGATATCGTCACCGGCGTTATGCAGAAGTCCGAGCCGGGCGAGCTTGCCGACTATGTTGCGGGCAATATTATGATAGAATATGAGGACAGGCAGCGAATACTTGAGGAGTTTGACAAGATTAAGCGCCTTGAGGCTCTCTGCGTGCTGCTTGCCGACGAGGGCAATCTGCTCAACCTCGAGGCTGAGATAGGCGAAAGAGTGCAGGAGCAGATAGACAAGAATCAGCGTGAGTATTATCTGCGTGAGCAAATGAAGATAATCTCCGAGGAGCTTGGCGGCGGAGTGTCGCAGGAGGAGGAGCTTGATGAGTTCCGCCGTAAGATATTCGAGCTGAATGCCTCCGACGATATCAAAGATAAGCTCTTACGCGAATGCGACAGGCTCGAGAAAAGCTCGCCGCAGTCGCCCGAAGCGGCGGTGAGCAGGAATTATCTTGAGATCTGCCTTTCGCTGCCATGGGATAAGTATTCAAAAGAGAATACCGATATTAAAAAATCAAAGAAGATACTTGAAGCAGACCATTATGGTCTCGAGAAGGTCAAGGAGAGGATACTCGAGTATCTTGCCGTCAGGGCTCTTGCGCCGGATATCAAGGGGCAGATAATCTGCCTTGTCGGCCCGCCTGGAGTCGGCAAGACCTCGGTCGCTCGTTCGATAGCGAGGGCAACAGGCAGGAAATATGTCCGTCTTTCGCTCGGCGGCGTCAAGGATGAGGCGGAGATAAGAGGTCACCGCAAGACCTACATCGGCTCAATGCCGGGCAGGATAATCGAGGCGCTGCGACAGGCGGGCACCAAGAACCCGTTGATACTGCTTGACGAGGTCGACAAGCTCTCAAGCGATTATAAGGGCGACCCGACCTCCGCTCTGCTCGAGGTGCTTGACCCGGAGCAGAATTCTACATTCCGCGATCATTATGTCGAGCTGCCGTTTGACCTGAGCCGAGTAATGTTTATCACCACGGCAAATGTCCGCTCAAATATCCCCGAGCCGCTTCAGGACAGAATGGAGATAATAGAGCTCGGCAGCTACACCTTCGAGGAGAAATTCAACATAGCCAAAAAGCATCTTATACCGAAGCAGATAAAGCGCCACGGGCTGACTTCAAAGCAGCTCAGGATATCCGACAAGGCTCTCTCGCTCATCATTGATGGTTACACCAAGGAAGCGGGAGTCAGAGGCCTTGAGCAGCAGATAGCCGCCGTGTGCCGCAAGGCTGCCGTGATGATAGTCGACGGCAGGGGCGAAAAGCTCTCAGTCAAGCCCGAGGATGTCGAAGCACTGCTCGGCTCACGCAAATTCAAGCCCGAACGCTTCGACGGCAAAGCCGAGGTCGGCGTTGTCAACGGCCTTGCATGGACCGCTGTGGGCGGCGAAATGCTCGAGGTCGAGGCTGCGGTGCTCGACGGCAGCGGCAAGCTCCAGCTCACAGGCTCTCTCGGCGACGTGATGCAGGAGAGCGCCAAGGCGGCGGTCAGCTATATCCGCTCAAGGGCTAAGGAGCTTTCGGTCGACCCGAATTTCTATAAAGACAAGGATATCCACATTCATGTGCCCGACGGCGCAACGCCCAAGGACGGCCCCTCGGCGGGCGTTACAATGGCTACGGCCCTTGTCTCGGCTCTCACAGGCAAAAAGGTCAGGCGCGACGTCGCAATGACGGGCGAGATCTCGCTGCGCGGCAGGGTGCTGCCGATAGGCGGGCTTAAAGAGAAATCCATGGCGGCTTACAGGGCAGGCATAAAGACCGTGCTCATCCCGTATGATAATCTGCCAGACCTTGACGAGGTCGACCCCAAGGTCAAGGAGAATGTCAGCTTCGTGCCCGCTAAAAATGTTGAGACGGTATGGCGCACGGCGATAGAGAATTACGGCGAAGCGCCGAAAGAGAAGAGCGTTGCTCCGCTCGATGCACTCAGCGCGTCGAAACCCTCCGAGAGAGGCAGGTATAAAATATGAGATTTGATAAAATAGAGTTCACGGCGGCATATGGCACCTCATCGCAGCTGCCACCGCCGAAAGAGAAGGAGATAGTTTTCTCCGGCAGGTCAAATGTCGGCAAATCCTCGCTCATAAACAAGGTCTTTAACCGTAAAAACCTTGCGAGGGTCAGCTCCGTGCCCGGCAAGACGATAACCGTCAATTTCTTTAAGGGCGATGGCGTTTACTTCGTCGATCTGCCCGGCTACGGCTACGCGAAACGCGAGCAAAAGGAGAAAAAGCGCTGGGCTGAGCTTATGGACGGCTACTTCAATTCGGGCAGGGATATCGCTCTAGTCGTCCAGCTCATTGATATGCGCCACGCCCCGTCTCAGGACGATATGACGATGCTCAACTTCCTCAAGGAGATGAATATTCCGTTTGTCATCGTCCTCACAAAGAGCGATAAGCTCAACAAAACCGAGACGGAGAAGCGCAGGGCAGAGCTCGATAAGGAGCTTGCGGATTATGCCGATATACGGCGCATAGAATTCTCCGCCGTCACAGGCAGCGGAGTTGAAGAGATAAGAGCGGCGGCAGAGGCCGCAGCTCAGTAACCGCCGAGCAACAGTTATTTTGGACGGGAGGTCAGCAAAATGTACGTTTCCGATTGTATTTCAATGAATGAGCGCGGGCATCTCACGATAGGCAGCTATGACACCGTGGAGCTTGCCAAAAAATACGGCACGCCCGCATATGTGTTTGACGAGAATGAGATACGCAAAAATCTCAGGGAATTCAAGAAGTCCATCGACGATGAATACGGCGGCAAAGGGCTTGTCGTCTATGCGAGCAAGGCGTTTTGCTGCAAAGAAATGTGCCGTATCTGCGCCGAGGAGGGCGTCGGCATAGACGTTGTCTCCGGCGGAGAGCTTTATACGGCGCTGTCGGTAGGGTTCCCGACGGATAAGATAGTTTTCCACGGCAACAACAAGACCCGTGATGAGCTGATAATGGCTGTCGATAACAATGTCGGCAGAGTGATAGTCGATAACATCACTGAGCTTGAGAATTTGAACGCCATTGCCGCCGATAAGGGCAAAAATATCGGTATAATGCTCCGCATAAAGCCCGGTATCGACGCGCATACCCATGAATTCATAAAAACCGGTCAGATAGACTCAAAATTCGGTTTTGCTCTTGAGACCGGCGAGGCTCTTGAGGCGATAAAAACGGCGCTTGTCATGTCAAACGTGACCCTCAGAGGTCTGCATTGCCATATCGGTTCGCAGATATTTGACCTTGACCCGTTTGAGCTTGCTGCAACGGTTATGCTCGACCTTATTAAGCAGGTCAAAGATGAGACCGGAGTGCAGCTCGGCGAGCTTAATCTCGGCGGCGGCTTCGGCATCAAATATCTCAAGAGCGATCGTCCGAGACCCTACGGCGATTATATGCGTAAGGTATCGGCGGCGGTCAATTCGTATTCAAAGGAGCTTGGGATCGAGACCCCATTTATCCTCATTGAGCCGGGTCGCTCGATAGTCGGCGCGGCGGGCATAACTCTCTACACCGTCGGCGCGGTCAAGGAGATACCCGACGTGCGTACCTATGTCTCCGTCGACGGCGGAATGGGTGACAACCCGAGGTATGCGCTCTATCAGTCGCGCTATGAGATCGTTTGCGCCAATAAAGCCTCAGAGAAGCGCAGCCGCACCGTGACGGTTGCGGGCAAATGCTGCGAGAGCGGCGACCTTATCCAGGAGTGGACTCATATCCAGCCCGTCGAACCGGGGGATATCCTTGCGGTGCTCTCGACAGGCGCATATAACTATTCCATGGCGTCAAACTATAACCGTATTCCGCGGCTGCCCGTCATAATGGTCAAGGACGGCAAGGATCGCCTTGTTGTCAGGCGTGAGACCTATGAGCAGCTCACCGAGTGCGATATCTGAGAAAACAAATTGATTTAAGGAAGTGACTATATGCTGCATATAGCTATGCCGGCGGATAAAGTCCGCCTTGTATGCGTGCAGACCGATAGGTTCAAAACAAGCAGCCTCATTATCTCCGCGGCTTTGCCGCTTGATGATAATGCGGCGGCGAACGCTCTCATGCTTCGCCTGCTCAAAAGGAGCTGCAAGAAGTATCCGGATTTCACTCTTTTCTACGGTAAGCTCGATGAGCTTTACGGCGCCACTGTCTCATCGGAGATAAGCAAGAGCGGCGATTCTCAGGTGCTCAGCCTCGTAGTCAACTGCCTTGACGACAGATTCGCTCTCGACGGCGAGAGCATCGCCGAGCAGTGTGCGGAGCTGTCGGCGGAGCTGATATTTGCCCCAAATACCAAGGGCGGCAGCTTCGGCGCGGATGCCGTCGCAACCGAAAAAAGGCTTCTCACTCAGCTTGTTGAGGAGGAGATGAATAATAAAGGCACATACGCGGAGCGGCGCTGCATAAATCATATGTGCTCAAATGAGCCTTACGGCCGTGACGAATACGGCACCGTTGAGGAGATAGCGGCGGTCAAGTGCGCCGACGTCTATGCCGCGTGGAAGCGTATGCTTGCAAACGCCGTTTTTCAGATAACCTATGTCGGCTCGGCGTCGCCCGAGAATATCGAGAAGATATTCGCTTCGAGATTTAAGAAGATAAAGCGCGAGCCTGTCGAGACCGAGACTATATTCTTTAAGAGAGGCGGCCGCTTCTGCCGCCACGAGGAGCAGTTCCCCGTGAATCAGGGCAAGCTCATCATAGGGCTTCGCACAGGTATGCAGAGCAGCCGAGACAACCTCTTCGCCGTCATGCTCACTAACGATATCCTCGGCGGCAGCACATATTCAAAGCTGTTTGCGAATGTCCGTGAGAAGATGAGCCTTGCATACTACTGCTATTCGCGGCTTATAAAGTCAAAGGGCATAGTGCTTATCGAGAGCGGCATTGATACCGATAAGGAGCGTACCGTCTCCGCCGCCATAGTCAAGCAGCTCGGCGAATTGCGCGACGGCAGGACCGATCCCGAGGTCTACGATGCGGCGAAGCGCAGCCTGCGTGAGAGGCTGACCTTCTCGTCGCCCGCTTCGATTGCAGGGTGGTACGCCGCTCAGATAAACGAGCAGGATATAATGACCCCCGACGAGGTGGCGGACGGCATTGACGCCGTTACCCACGAGCAGGTCTGCGAGGCGGCAAAGAAGCTGTCCATAGACACGATATTCATGCTTGCGTCCGACGGAAAGGAGACGGAAAATGAAGATCAGTGAGATTAAAAACGAGCGGCTCGGCGAGAGCGTCTTTTGCGGCGAGCATCCGTCGGGGCTCAAGGTCTTTGTGCTGCCCAAAAAGGATTATGAATCCGCCTTTGCGCTCTACGGCGTCAAATACGGCTCGATAGATACGAGCATTATGAATGAGAACGGCGAGTATGAAGCCATTCCTGAGGGCACGGCGCATTTCCTTGAGCATAAGCTCTTTGAGAGCGAGGATCTGAACGCTTTCGAGCGCTTTGCCAAGACGGGTGCCAGCGCAAACGCCTACACCTCTTTTGAACGCACCGCCTACCTCTTCAAAAGCTCGTCCGATATAACCGAATCGCTTGAAATATTGCTTGATTTCGTGCAGAATCCTTATTTCACCGCCGAAACGGTCGAGAAGGAGCAGGGGATAATCGGGCAGGAGATCAGAATGTATCAGGATCAGCCCGGCTGGCAGCTTATGTTTAATCTGCTGCGCGCTCTCTACGGCGAGAATCCCGTCAGGATAGATATAGCGGGCACTCAGGAATCCATCGCCCGTATCGACGCCGACCTGCTTCACAGGCTTTATAAAGAGTTTTATAACCCCGCCAACATGGCGCTTTGTGTCGTCGGCTGCGTTGAGCCGAGCGAGGTCTTTGCGACCGTTGAGCGCTGCCTCAGGAATAACAAGGGCAAAAAGATCGAGCGCAAATTTGTCCGTGAGGATGAGAAGCCCATTCAGAAATATGTGGAGGAGCGATTCTCCGTCGCCGAGAAGCAGTTTTATCTCGGCTTCAAAGAGGGGCTTTCCGAGCCGACGCTCAATATCAAGGACGAGGTCGCCACTTCGATAATGCTTGACGCCGTATTCGGCAAATCCTCAAGGCTCTTTAAGGAGCTGCTGGACGCCGAGCTTATAGACATGGGCTTTGACGCCGATCTGTTCAACGGCTACGGCTTCTCCTGCGTGATGGTGGGCGGCACAAGCGCCGACCCTGAGAAAGCGGTCGAGCTTATCCATGCGGAGCTTGCCCGTCTGCGCACCGAGGGCATCGACCCCGCCGCCTTCGAGAGAGCAAGGAAAAAGAATTACGGCAGAATGGTAATGAGCTACAATGACGTCAGCGAGACGGCAAACCTGCTTATGAGCCTTTGCTTCAGCGGCCATGAGCCGTTTGAGGAGCTGGAGGCATGCAGGAGCGTAACGCTCGAGGATGCCGAGCGCAGGCTTGCGCTGCTGCGTGAGGAATGCGCCGCGCTCTCCGTTATCAGCCCGATAATCAAGGAGGACTGAAAATGTCAAATTATACGGTAGTTTATTTCACAGGCATCAGCCGCGGCTTCAGCGTGCCGAGCGTGCTTGCCGAGTTCTCGATATTTGGTATTGATATCAGCATCAAGTGGTACGGCACGATAATCGCCTTCGGCTTCCTGCTCGCTGTGCTTTTCGGCGGGCGGATGGCTTATAAATGGAAGATGAATCTTGACAAGATGGTGGATGTGCTCATCTACGGCACTCTTGCCGGCATCGTCGGCGCAAGGCTCTATTATGTATTCTCAAAGTGGGATTACTACGGCGCTCATCTCAGCGAGATACCGAAGATATGGGAGGGTGGCCTTGCGATATACGGCGGGCTTATCGCCGGAGTTGTTGCCGCTTATATCGTTTGCCGCGTCCGCAAGATGAATTTTTGGAATCTGCTCGATATCGCCGTTATGAGCTTCCTCATCGGCCAGGGCATCGGCAGGTGGGGTAACTTCACAAACCAGGAGGCGTTCGGCACCAACACTACTCTGCCTTGGGGTATGTGGAGCCAAAAGATAGCCGACGATATTACTTCCCGTCAGGCGTTCTTTGCCGATAAGGGCATCACGATGGATCCTACAATGCCCGTTCACCCCACCTTCCTCTATGAGTCGATATCCTGCCTTCTCGGCTTTGTCGTGCTTTATATAATCTGCCGCAAAGCGAGGAAATTCAGCGGCCAGATAGCTCTTTGCTACGGCGTATGGTACGGCATTGAGCGCGCGATAGTCGAGGGCTTGAGGACCGACAGCCTCTATATAGCGGGCACGACTCTCAGGATATCTCAGGTGCTTTCGGCGGCTCTTGCGCTTGTGTGCGCCGTGCTGCTGGTGATACTTCTTGTTAAATACACAAAGCACCCGAAGCCGATCGACGGCGTTGATTATTTCTCAGAGCTTGAGCTTAAAAAGGCTGCTGAGGCGGCCGAAGCGAAGCCCGCCGAGGTCAAAGAAGAGGCGGTGGAGCAGTTCGAGCAGCCGTCGGATTCAAAATGAAATAAATTTGTAATATTCTATTAATGATTCTATAAAAAAGTAAGAATATGATATGGAGGAAGGCTTGATGGCAAAGCTGATTGACGGCAAAGCGATAAGAGAGCAGGAGCTTGACAGATTGGGGCGCAGAGTCTCGGAGCTCAAGAGCGAGGGCATATCGCCGTCGCTGGCGGTCATAATAGTCGGCAGCGACCACGCTTCACGCATCTATGTCAACAATAAAAAGGCCGCCTGCGAGCGCACGGGTATAATCTCGATCGAGCATGCCCTGCCGGAGGAGACGACCACCGCCGAGCTGCTGGAGCTTATTGACTCGCTCAATGCCGATCCCGCCGTCAGCGGCATTCTCTGCCAGCTTCCAGTGCCGAAGCATATCGACGGCAACGCCGTGCTCGAGCGCATATCTCCCGCAAAGGATGTCGACTGCTTCCACCCGGAGAATGTCGGCAGGCTCTCGATAGGCAGCGGCCGCCTCGTACCCTGCACTCCGATGGGCATGGTCACCATGCTGGAGCATGAGGGAGTCGATATTGCAGGTAAGCACTGCGTGATAATCGGCAGGAGCAACATAGTCGGCAAGCCGATGGCAATGCTCATGCTTGCCCTCAACGCCACCGTGACGGTCTGCCATTCTCGGACCCGCGATCTTCCGACGCTGACAAGGCAGGGCGATATCCTCGTCGCCGCCGTCGGCAAGGCGAAATTCGTCACCGCCGACATGGTCAAGGAAGGCGCAGTGGTGCTCGACGTCGGCATGAACAGGGACGGGAACGGCAAGCTCTGCGGCGATGTTGACTTTGAGGCCGTCAAAGAAAAAGCCTCGCTTATAACCCCGGTGCCGGGAGGCGTCGGACCAATGACGATAGCAATGCTCATGCGTAACACCGTTGAAGCGGCTGCTATGCAGGCAGGAAAGGATGAATAGATATGAGTAAGGACAGGAAACTTTACAGAAGCAGGAGCAATAAGATACTCTGCGGCGTTTTGGGCGGATTGGGCGATTATTTCAACGTTGACCCCACTGTGCTGAGAGTGGCGTATGTGCTGCTGTCGGTATTCGTGCTCGGCAGCCCGATAATCCTCTATATTATCTGCGCCCTGATAATCCCGCAGGAGCCTGAGTTCCCGCAGCAGCAGCCCCCGTATCAGCAGGCTGATTATCAGCCCTGTGACAACAACAAAAATAATTAAAAATTAAGCAAAAAACCTTTGACATTACCGCAAGGTTATGTTATAATCTTTCATGCCGCATATTCGGGGCGGGTGAGTTATGCCCAAAAACAGCAATGTGCCCCAGAGTAGCGAGTCTAAAGAAAAGGATTGATATTCCGAATGTACGCAATCATCGAAACCGGCGGCAAGCAGTACAAAGTAGAAGCGGGCGACGTTATCTACGTTGAGAAGCTCGGCGCCGAAGAAGCAACCGATTACACCTTTGATAAGGTAGTAGCAGTCGGTACCGACGACGGCCTCACCGTCGGCGCTCCCTATGTTGCAGGCGCAAGCGTTGCAGCTAAGGTAGTTAAGAACGGCAAGGCTAAGAAGATCACCGTCTTCACCTACAAGCCCAAGAAGAACTCCAAGCGCAAGATGGGTCACAGACAGCCCTATACCAAGGTTGAGATCTCTGCCATCAATGCGTAAAAGTCCGCCTTATGATCAAGGTACGGCTTTTGATCGGTAACGACCGGCTTACAGGCTTTGATATAAGCGGTCATGCGATGTTTGCCGAGAACGGCAGCGACATTGTCTGCGCGAGTGTGTCGTCGGCGGCCTATATGGCGGCCAACACCGTCACGGAGATAATCGGCGCGGCGGCTGAGGTGAGCGTCGGCGAGGCTGAGATGCACTTCCTCCTCAAAGAGGATAATGAGGCTGCCTTCGCGGTGCTCGACGGGCTTCGACTTCATTTGACAGAGCTTTCAAAGCAGTATCCGAAAAACATCAAAATCATCTACGGAGGTGTAAAGTAATGCTTAAGATAAATGTACAGCTTTTCGCTCATAAAAAAGGTATGGGTTCCACCCGTAACGGCCGTGATTCTGAATCCAAGAGACTCGGCGCTAAGAGAGCGGACGGTCAGTTCGTCCTTGCAGGCAACATCCTTGTAAGACAGAGAGGCACCAAGATCCATCCCGGCAACAACGTCGGCATCGGCTCTGACGACACTCTGTTTGCCCTCATCGACGGCACCGTTAAGTTTGAGCGTATGGGTAAAGACCGCAAGAAGGTCAGCGTCTACGCCGCTCAGTAATTCGGCATTATTAAAAACCGCCTTGCTTTCGCAGGGCGGTCTTTTCTTTTGCTTATTTAATTGAATCGACCAAGCTCTTGAGTGCCTTAGGCTGCCTCGTTGTGATGTTATCGGGGGCGAGCTTCAATACCCGCTTCATCTGTGACGGAGAGTCCACGGTCCAGAGCGACACGAGTAGCCCGCAGCGGTGTATCGTCTTAACATAGCCGTGGGTCGCGGTTGAGAAATGTGAATTTATCCCTATTGCGCCGAGTGACTTCGCCCTTGCGGCAAGCTGCTCGGCGGCTTTTTTGCTCAGAGCCTCCTTCAGTGTGATGCGGTGGTTGAGATAATAGGGGATTGCCGAATTTTTTCGGACCGTCTCAACCCATTCCTCGCCGACGCCGGTGTAAAACACCCTGTCCGTCAGCCCCGCTTCGGCAACGAGCCTGTCGACCTCGGGGAGGTTAGAGGTTGACTTAATATCAAGATTTATGCGGCAGGTGTCGCTCTCTGCGACCGCCGCAAGCGCCTCCGACAGCAGCTCGCCCTCACTTTCGGATGGTGAGCCGGAGTGGATTATGACGGGCAGCCCGCTCGGGCGGAACGTAACGTCAAATTCAACTATCTGAGCGCCCCATTTGACGGCTGTTCTCACGGAATCAACCGTGTTCGACTTTGTGCCGAGCGCGCCCGCGTGGCAGGTTATAGTGAAATCCGATGGCAGATTCATTTTATTCACCTCAGTCAGCTTCGTCAATTATGCCGTAGTATCTGCCGAACCAATAAGGGAGCAGATAGCTGCTCGGCGACTGAGCGGTGGAGCTGTTGCCGCCGTCAAATCTGAACGGATTGGTGTCATAGTTTGCGAGCGGTCTCTCGTCCGCCGCAAGGGGCACAAGGAGCTGCTTGCCGCCGCCCCACTTCTCCTGCTCGGTGTCATAGACGAGATCCTTGCGCTTGGAGTTGAGCATATAGTAGTTGACATAGTCGAGCGGCAGGTCACGTAGCGCCTGAACGGCAGAGTCAAGGTCGCAAATGTCGTCGGTGAATGCGCCGTACATCAGGTTCCACGTTACGCAGCGTTCGGGGCGCTCGTATTCCCAATGGTGCCTCATGCCCATAAGGATATATGCCCTTATAAACGGGTCTTTCTCAATGCGGAGAATGGTTGCGGTGCAGAGGAAAGCCAGGTTGTCGTCAATATGAGTAACTCTGCCGTCGGCCTTTTTATGCTGAGCGGCGTTGAGCAAATAATGATCCTTGGTTGCGAGCTTCAGGAATTCCCTGCGGTATTTCTCGTCGCCCGACATATGATAGGCGACGTCGAGGAAGGTGAGAATTTCAAGCGAATTCACGCACTTCTCCCAAAGCCACATGCTGTTGCCGTTAAGCTCCGCAGGCTCCCAACACGCCCAGGTGGTAGGCAGCCCGTCGATATCGCAAAGATGATAATTATTCTCAAGAATATGATCGACTATGTCGCAGATAACGCCTTTGATGGTTTCTTTTTCTTCATCGTCAGCGCAGAGGTCATAATAAAGCGAGAAGCCGAAGAAGTGACCCGTCATCTCGTCGCTGGAGGTCTCGCCGAGCCATTCGCATTTGCCGTCGGGGGATTTGTGCCATTCGCCGCCGTCGATCTGCATATCGAGATTTTTACCGTAGCCGGGTTCACCCTCAAAGCGCACGGCTCTTGCGGTGAAGCCCTTGATGCCCGAAACCTTGGTGAGGAATATCATGGCGTTCATTGAGCGTCTTGCAGCCTCAAGTACCTTCTCGTCGCCCGTCACGGCGTAGCAGTAGGCGAGGGACGCAAGATAGGTGTGAGTCCAAAGGCCGTCGTTGTCGGATATCTGCGGCGTGCCTGTGGAGAGGTCGCCGTCCTTGACATTAAGGAGTCTTGTTATATATCCGAGCTTGCGGATATAGTATTTCTCGGCGAGGTCAAAGAAATAATCGGCTTTTTTACGCAGGGTCATTTCCAACTCGGATATCTTTGTAACGCCGGAGTCCGTAGCCGTCCATATGCCGTCCTTGCAGGCGACGGCGGCGTTGACTTTTTCTTCGCATACCCAGCGTGTGGCGGGCAGGTGCTTGACCTTGCCGTCGGCGATTATCGCAAGCCCCGCTTCCGTGCCGAGGATAACTCTGCCGTCGTCGGTGAAATCAATGCTGAATATCTCTTCGGCGGGTAAGGCGTTTATCTCGTTGTAGCCGTACCAGCCGCATCCGTTGTCATAGATATAAGCACCCTTGTCCGTGCCGAGCCAAATGAAGCCCAGCTCTTTATCGAACGAAACGCAGTTGATTTTGAATTCGGGCATGGTGCTGTGCTCGGGGAAGATGCACATCCAATGCTTTCTCTTGCCGGCGAACACCATCAGCGATCTTTCGGAGAAAGAAACGATCCTGCCGCAGCCGCAGGAGAGACCCTTTGCGGGCATCTCGGTGTCGAGGTAGGGCACGAATTCGCCGCCGTCGAGCACATAGAGCATCGGCGGGGTCATAAGGAATACTCTGTCCTCGCCGCTGATGCCGACTATCTCATCCTTAAAGCTCTGCATCTCGCTTATCGAGCCGTTCTCAACGATATAGAGCGTTTTGCCGCAGGAGAAGAATACTCTGCCGTCCTTTGCGGCGAATATGCTTTCCACGGGCGGGCAGGCAAACGAGCCGAAGGAGCCGTCCGCCTTGGTGTAGCTCAAACCGCAGTCCGTGCCGATATATACCGTGCCGTCCCCGGTGCAGGCGAGGCAGAGTGCCTTGCTCGAAATAAGGCCGCTCTCCGCCGTGAAGAATTCACACTTGCGCTGAGGGAAGCTGCCGGATACATAGTTACCTTTTCTTTTCATTTCATTTCTCCTTTTATGTGAAAGAATTATTTAACCGTTATTGAGGTCTGCAGGCTGTTTTTTGAGCCTTTTTCTTTTATAACTATTTTATTGTTTCCGCTGCCGCATGAGGTTGGCACTGTAAAGACCCATGTGACTATCCCCGAGTTGTTAGAGGTCTTTGCCTTGAATTCAGCGGATTTTGACAGGTTATCATTGCCGTTTTCATAGAATTCGATGGTGAATTCTTTATTCGGCGTGCCCATGACCGTGACGCTCGCCTGAGTGCCCCTGGATGTGGGGCTTGTCTTGCTCAGAAGCGAGATGCCGTTTGAAATATCGGGGATTGATATAAGCTCCGCTTCGGTGGCGGCGGGCTTTGCCGTTGTCTTTACTTCCGCTTTTGTCTGTGCAGGTTTAGCGTTTTCGGAAGGTTTGGTATTTCCGTCTTTGTCGGTAATGATCTCGGTCTCGGGTTCGGTTTCTTTAACAGTATTGTCGGTGACTTGTGCTTTAGTTTCGGCAGTTTCCGTATTCTCTGCTGAGGTCACAGCGTTGCCCTCGGTTTTGCTGCAAGAAGCGAGCAGGATAAGCGTCAGCGCCATGGCTGCGGCAAGTATTCTTTTGAAATTATTCATTACGATACCTCAAATCTTTATTGATATTTCGCCTGAGGACAGGGCTTCTCTTTGACCGTTCGGCAGAGTGACCAGCAGGTTGCATTCATCGTTTACTCCGTCGGCAACGGCGGTGAATTGCTCATTATCTTTAACAAATGTTATCTCTTTTCCGAGGAAAAACAGCCGCTTTTCGTATGCTGCGGCATTTGCCGAATCGTCGGGGTCGGCGGCGTAGCCGAGCAGCTTTTCGGCTATCATTTCAGCGAGCTTTTCTCTTGGAATATCAAGGCTCACGCTGCCCGCTTTGTCAAGCTCATCGGGGAAGTCGGCGGTGGTCAGGTTAATCCCTATTCCTGCTATGATATACTCCTTGCCCGAGTCAAAAAAATGCTCGCAGAGGATGCCGCATATCTTTTTTGAGCCGAGGAATACGTCGTTTACCCACTTTATGCCGAGCCTCGGCGCACCGAGCGCTTCGAGCGATTCGCATACCGCGAGCGCGGCGGCGGGGGTCATCAGCGGCAGGGGAGCTGTCGGGCTGAAAAGCAGGGTCATATAAAGCCCTGTGCCTTTTGGCGAAAAGAAGCTCTTACCCCGTCTGCCTCGCCCTCCCGTCTGCATATCGGCGGTTATAAGGCATGGGACTGCAAGGCGCGAAGCATTCTGCCTGGCATAGGTGTTAGTCGAGTCGATACAGTCGAAATGAATATGATCAAGCGCCGCCAAAATGCCGCCCTCCCTTAAATAAACATCTTAAATATTATACATTTTTAAATTTCGTATGTCAATATAAATAATATGTGTTGACACTTGGGGCGAAAAAGGGTAAAATTATACTGAATTATTGCAGAAAGAAGGCGATTCGGTGCTCGTGCTCCAAAAGGGGTTCAATTATTCTCAGGATGGGCCGGGTAACCGCCTTGTTTATCATTTGCAGGGCTGTAATTTCGCCTGCAAGTGGTGCTCGAATGCCGACAGCATACCGAGGGAAAATCCAAAGGCCAAGGAACGCAGCGGCGACGATATTTTTGACGAAATAATGCGCAGCCGAATGATGTTTTTTGACGGCGGAGGAGTTACCTTCACGGGTGGCGAATGCACGCTTTGGTATGTCGAGCTGCTGCCGCTTTTTAAGCGCCTTCACGAGCAGGGGATAAGCGTTGCGATAGAGACTAACGCTTCAAGCGTTCATCTGCCCGAGCTTGCGGAGTATGTCGATCACCTGATAGTCGACCTCAAGCATTTTGACGACGAGCAGCATATCAAGTGGGTCGGCGCTTCGCTTAAAGAGACAAAGAAGAATATCGAGTTTTTCTTTGCGAGCGGTAGGAAGATACATATCCGCATTCCCGTTATCAACGGAGTTAACACCTGCCCCGAGGGCTTTGCCGATTATTTCAGCCGCTTCGACACTTCCCATGCGGATTTTGAGTTCCTCGCTTATCATGAATTCGGCAAGGACAAGTGGCACGGCAATTACGGCATCACCGACGGCTTCGTTTCGCCCGAAATGATGGCGGAATTCGACAGAGTTTTTAAAGAACACGGTCTGAAAACCGTTAAGACATAAGGAGATAAGACTATGACAAGTATTCTTGACAGCAAGCGTATCACGGAGATGGCAAAGGCTCATTTCGCCGAGAAAAGAGCAGGTATGCGCCTTGACGGCTGGTTTATCGCAAAGGAGGCTGAGCTTAATCTCAGCGAAAATTATAAGGACGAGAATGAGGAGGTCAAAAAGGCTCTCATTCTCAGAGACATCATCGAGACTATCCCGCTTTATCTGACCGATTCTCAGATATTTGCAGGCTCGCAGGACGACGCTTTCGCAAGAAGCTATGCCCTCATCAACCCTACATTTAAGGTCGAGGAATTCAGCGGCTACTGCGACCCGACAGCCGTTTTCGGCGATATCGAGCCGAATGACGAATTCACCGCGGAGCGTATCGCCGCTGCAAGGGCAAAATTCGCCGAGACCGAGTACGCCGAGAAACTAAGGGAGGTCTATGCCGAGGCAGAGCCTTACACCAAAGAGGTCATATTCTTCTTTGAACAGGTCACGGGTCATCTTATCCCCGACGTTCGCTTTGCGATAAAGCACGGCGTGCGCGCAATGATAGACAGCATTAAAGATAAGAGCGGCGACGGCTACAAGGCTTTCGCGATCGCGCTCGAATGCGCCGTTATTCTCGCAAACCGCTATGCGGATATGGCTGCCGAGCAGAAAAAGACCGCTTCGCCTGAGAGGCGCGAGCAGCTTGAGATAATGGAGAGAACTCTGCGTAAAGTGCCCGAGCACGGCGCAGACGACCTCTATGAAGCCATTCAGTCCTTTATGATAATTTGGCAGATAATGTGCCTTGAGCAGACTCCGAATCCCTTTGCATTCTCCGTCGGTAACGCCGACAGGATATTTGAGCCTTACAGAAACGGCCTTGACCGTGACACCACGGCTGCGCTGCTCAAGCATTTCCTTGTTTTCTTCAATGTCGCCGACAGGAGCTGGGCTATCTCTCAGAATATCATCATAAGCGGCAGAGACATTGACGGCAACGACCTTACGAATCCCACGACCTATGCGCTCATGGACGCATATTTTGACATGAATCTCCCGCAGCCGATCCTCTCAGTGAAGCTGCATAAGAATACCCCCGCAAAGCTCTATGAGGAGATGGGGCGCTTCCTCTTCAGCCCCGGCGTGCTTACTCCCTCATTCTTTAATGATGATTCGCTCTATGCCGTCCTCTCGGCTCACGGAGTGGCGGACGAAGATCTGCCCGATATCTCGATAGCGGGCTGCCAGGAACCTCTTGTAATGGGCAAGGATAACGGCAACACCACCAACAGCTGGCTCAATCTGCCCAAGATCCTTGAAATGACCCTCACCGGCGGCGTTTCGACCGTCACGGGTGAGAAGCTCGTCGATATCGAGTCTTGCAGCCTTGAGAATATCAGAGAGGGCTTTTATAAGAATGTTCAGCGCTTTGTCGATGAAATGGCAAAAGCGGCGAACGGCGCTTCAAGAGCGATCTCAACTCAGCGCGTTCCGTTCCTCTCATGCCTTATGGGCGGCCTTGAGAACGGCATAGACGCAAGAGATATCCATAAGCAGGGCACAAAGTATAACGGCAGCGGTTGCCTTATCCATGGTGTTTCCGTCATTGCGGACAGCTTTGCCGCTATTGATAAGCTCCTTGCCGAGAGACCGCAGGACTCCGACAAGCTCGTTGACGCCCTCAAAGCGAATTTCAAGGGCTTTGAGGAGCTGCGTGAATTTCTGCTCTCCGCCGATAAATTCGGCAATAATATCGAAAAAGTCGATAACGAAGCCGCGGAGATCGCTTCAAAAGTCGCCGATATCGTTGCGGGTGAGAAAAATTACCTCGGCAACCCGTTCAGACCTGATTTCAGCTCGCCCTCTACACACCTGCTTTACGGCTACTGGGTCGGTGCTACTCCCGACGGCAGAAGCTCCAGAGATATGCTCGGCTACGGCGTGGATCCGCTCTACGGCAGCGCAGAGAACGGCCTCGGCTTCCGTATGCTGTCAAATATGAAGCTCCCGTTTGACAAGATGAACGGCGGCTATGCTTCTCACCTCGGCATCGACCCGAAGTATTTCAAAGCGCCGACTTATAAGGAAAAGGGCATTGAATTCAGAGATAAGGTCATTGCGCCGCTCTTCTTCAACAGCCTTATGGAGGGCGTTTCACCCTTCTACCTCTATGTCAACGTCACCACCGCCGAGATATTGAGGAAGGTTCTTGCAGACCCCAAAAAGTACGCCCCGAGCGGAGTATACATAATGAGGATACATGGCACATTTGTCAACTTCCTCGATCTTTCGCCCGCCATTCAGCAGGATATAATCACGAGGCTTGACCCCGGCTCGACCGCGCTTTGCTGAGGTGACTGATGAAAATAATCGGAATTGATATAGGCACAACAAGCATTTGCGCCGTAGTGACGGATGCCGATTCCGGCGAGCTAATCGCAAGCGTTTCGGCTCCGAACAGGGCGTTTTTCGTCTCTGATAAGCCTTTTGAGAAGATACAGGACCCCGCCGTGATAATGAGCACGGTCAGGGAGCTTATCTCTAGTCTCGGTACTCACGATGCGGCTGCGATAGGCTTCTCGGGTCAGATGCACGGCATACTTTACACCGACTCCTGCGGCAAAGCGGTCAGCCCGCTCTATATTTGGCAGGATGAGCGTGCGGCACAGCCTTATAAGGACGGCAAGACCTATGCCGAATTCCTCGGCTGCTTCCCGGGTTACGGCCTTGCTACCGACTTTTATAATGAGGTCAATGGTTTGATCCCCGACGATGCGAAATATCTCTGCACAATAGCGGATTACGCCGTAATGCAGCTTTGCGGCAATTCAAAGCCTGTTATGCACATAACGAACGCCGCAAGCCTTGGTTGCTTCGATGTAAAGTCTAACCACTTTACACTCAAAAATGACAGATTGCCTGATGTTACGACCGAGTTTAAGTCGGTCGGCAGATGTAAAGGTATACCACTTTGCACCGCTCTCGGTGACAATCAGGCGAGCTTTATCGGTTCTGTCAGAGAGCCTTCCGACGCTCTTCTGAATGTCGGCACGGGCGCTCAGATATCTTGGCTCACCGATAATGCCGACGGCAGCGGAGTTGAGATAAGGGCGTTCGACGGCAAGCGCTATTTGGCGGCGGGCTGCTCGCTTTGCGGCGGCAGAGCTTTTGCCATGGTCGAGAAGCTGTTCCGCAGTGCCGCTCAGCTTGCGGGTGCGGGCTGCGATTCGTTTTACCCGATGCTTGATCGGCTGCTTGCCGACAAGACCGCGACCGATCTTGTTGCCGACTGCCGTTTCTGCGGCACGAGAAGCGACCCGACCGTCAGGGGCGCATTCAGCAGCGTTTCAGAGAGCAATTTCACCGTCGGCGATATCGCCCTTGCCGTGATGAACGGCATGGTCGCCGAGCTGCACGATATGTATACTGCGGCGGGCGGAGACGCTCGCGGCATAGTCTGCTCCGGCAACGGAGTTCGCAGGAATCCCGCCCTTCAAAGAGTGATATCCTCGGCTTTTGACTCGGCGATCAAAATTCCTCGTTATGAGGAGGAGGCCGCATACGGCGCGGCTCTCGCGGCGAGCGTTGCCTGCGGCATCAATGCGGATATCGACTCGGCAAGGTCAAAGATAAAATACACGGGGGAATAAAAGTGTTTTACGATAAACCCATATTTTTTGAGAAAAACAGAGTTTTCAGAGTTTATACCGGCGGCAAGCTCTTTGCCGATTTCTTCGGCGACGACTCCACCGACGGCAATTACCCCGAGGAATGGGTCGCTTCAAACGTCCACGCTCTCAACGAGGGCAGCACCGACGAGCACGAGGGTATCTCCAAAATCGAGGGCACGGGGCTGTATCTCAGCGAGGCGCTTGAGCAATATCGCAGCGAGCTGCTCGGCGAGCGTGAGGATATAGGTATCCTCACCAAGATCCTCGACAGCGCCATCAGGCTGCCCGTGCAGGCGCACCCCGATAAAGCGTTCTCCGCCAAGTATTTCAACTCAAAATACGGCAAGGAGGAGAGCTGGGTCATCCTTGCTACCCGCCCGGGTGCAAAGATATTCTACGGCTTCAAGGACGGCGTGACCCTTGAGGAATTCGAACACGCCATTGACGAGAGCGACAGCGGCTCAAACAAAATGGAATCCCTGCTCAAGTCGATCGACGTTAAGCCCGGCGACGTCGTTTATATCCCCGCAAAGCTCGTCCACGCCATCGGCAGCGGTTGCCTGCTGCTCGAGGTGCAGGAGCCGACGGATTTCACCATCCAGCCCGAGCGTTGGTGCGGCGAATACAGGCTCTCGGATAATGAGATGTATCTCGGCCTGAGCCGTGAGGATGCCCTCGGCTGCTTCGATATGGCGAAGAGCTATCCCGCTCCGCTGACCCCAAAGGCCCTTGAGAGCGGCGACGGCGTGCTCTATGAGGCAATGATAGACGGGAGCATCACAACGAGCTTCTCCGTGAGAATGGTTACCCTCAGCGGCGGCAGCTTCACGCTCGACAGGGGAGCGGCGATTTATGTCGCCCTCGACGGCGCGGGTCGCATAACGGGCGACGGCTACTCAAGGGATATCAAAAAGGGCGATTACTTCATGATGCCCGCCGCAGCGGCAGGCAAGTTTACGGCAAGCGGCGATATTAAGATCGCCGAGTGCTTTGCGTGATGAGGTGTTTTATATGAAACGATTTATCAGACTTACGGCGCTTTTGCTGGCGCTCCTCTTCGCTCTCACCGCCTGTGGCTC
>ENA-OROK01000572-OROK01000572.1-human-gut-metagenome-genome-assembly--contig:-NODE-572-length-42320-cov-7.096676_pt1 | contig 42320 bp, 58 predicted proteins | sample MGYA00242127_ERZ509046 | MGnify/ENA primary metagenome ERZ509046 (study PRJEB26280, sample SAMEA2338728) | human gut metagenome | biome: human gut; feature: human-associated habitat; material: faeces... | reverse complement strand
GCTCAAAACTTGTTCGTAGAAGAGCAACAACAATGCCGCAGCACCGATACCTTCGCCCACGAAATACGCTGCTACTTTTTGCTGATCCTGTTCTATGTAGCCGGTCGTCTTTTTTTGTGTGATCTTACCCCGCCGCAATGCATATCGAATACCGTTTTCACTGCACTCAAATGCCTCAACCATTTCCCACTGGTATATGGCTGGGGGCTTTGTAACATATGCTTTCAGCTTTTTCGGATTGGTTTTACGGAAACTTCTGTGCAGCTCTTTTTTTCTAAATTCCTCATTTCTTTCAGCTGTTTTTCCCATTTTTGTATTATCGATTTTGATACTTTGAAAACTTGATGGATTGCTTCTGAGCTGTGTCCTTATTTTATTCGATCCAGTACCTTTTTCAACTGTTTTCACTACAAAAAATATTTCTAAAAAATTTTTATAGAACAAAATCATAAAATATAAAATATAATTTAAAATAAAATTAAAAATTAAAATTAAAAGTTAAAATAAAATTTTGAAATTTGTAATTTTTTAAATTAAGTTTTAATTTTGCGCAATGTGAAATTTATAATAATTTTATACAAACAAAAAATTCAAACCGAACATTTGTATAAAATGATTTTTGATAATATTTTATTGATATAATCAATAATTATTTTATAAATTTTTAAGAATTGACTTTAATTATTAAACTAATAATATTATTTATAAATTAGACACTTCAAAATTGCTTTTAAGGCAATTTTATATAAAGTCAAGCAAGTTATATGTTTAAAATTTAAAACCTAAATATATAATTTATAAGAAATATTATATAAAGCTAGTGAAATATTGATAAATCAGGTATTTCTAAAATATGCAAAAAATGGTCAAAAAAGTGACACACGAGAATCGATTTTAAGGCGTTTTTATTTTAAAGACATATAGTTTGTTGTTGCAAAAATACGGCAAATATAGTGATTTGAAGATTTTAGAGATTTTTGTAAAATTTTAATATAAAAAATAATTTGAATATAAAATTATAAAGGATAAATTATAAAATCAGTTAAGATTCAATTATGAATTGAAATAAGATAAAAAATCTGGGACAAGACTAACAATATTAAATATATAAAGTAATAACATTAGTCAAACGATATTTGATAGCAAGCTATAAGAGGGTTGGTTGTAAGTAAAGTGGTTGTAAGGCATTAAATGGTATGCCTATATATTTTACTCCTACGCCTTATTGCGCAAAACTTTGATTTTGTGCAATGTTGTGTATAATTAAATATAAGGATTTTATATCCTCCCTGCTACTTTTTATATGCAAATTATAATTTTTAATTCTTTTCATATTTCAAAAATAATTTTATTTCAAAACATCAAAAAAGTAAAAACTTATCTTGATTAATTTATAACACATGGTAAATACATGTGTCAATACTTTTTTATAAAATTTTATAAATTTTTTTATCTTGATCTAAAATTGGATTATTGGTTTTAGACTTTTTAAATTGTTCAAGGATTTGATGATAAGTATCTGTTACTAACGAAATTCTTAAATTTTCTTCTGTAGATTTTGATTTATTTGTTCTTGGATAAATAAATTCATATGTATAACAATAAAATTCTAAACTTCTTAAAATTAAATCAATCTGGCAGTCTAATAACTCAATTTTATTATTACGTATAGAATCAACATCAAAATCTAATTTCACCCCTATTCCCCCTTCTTATAATTATTTAATGGATTTTTATTTACAGCTTCTTTTAATTCATTATTATTTAAATGTGTATATATTTGAGTACTTACAATGCTCGTATGTCCTAAAAAACTTTTTAAAAGTAAAATATCTTCTTTCACATATGTATACATTATTGTAGCAGCTGTATGTCTCAAAGTATGAGTCGTAAAATTTGAATTATTTATTTTTAATAATTTGTAAGCTTTTTTACATATATTCTCTACGGCATCAATTCCTACCCTATTTCCATATCTATTTATAAAAAGAGCTTTATTATCATTTGGTTTTCTTGTATTTAAATATTCTTGTATTTTTTCTTTGCAATAATTACTAAAATAAATTATTCTTTCTTTATTATTTTTTCCGAAATATAATAATATTATTATTATCAAAATTTATATCTGCTATATCAATGTTTATTAATTCTGATAATCTTATTCCTGATGAAAGAAATAATGTTATTATTGCGTTGTTTCTCTTTGGAAATCTCGTATTTGATGGATTAAAAATATTTTGAATTTCTTTTGCTTGACTTAACTTTAAATATTGAGGTAATCTTTCTATTTTTCTTATGAATGGTATTCCTAATGTTGGATTCATTTTCTGACTGGTGATTTTTGGATATACTGAAAATATCCATTTATAAAAGCTTTTTATAGCTGTAATTCTTCTTTGTCTTGTGTATGCATTATTATCTCTACTATAATTTAAATATACTAAAAAAGCAAATACATCAGATTCTTTTATTTGGAGTATGATAAAAATATTAAAAGAATTAGTAGAAACGGGAATATTCTTATATTTTTGTACAAAAGTAAAAAACAACATTATATCCGATGAAAAAGCTTTAGAAGTATTAAGAGAACACCCTTTTATAGCAATTAAATAATCTAGGTAATTTTCTAAAATCTTTGGTATTAATTTCTTTTTGGTTAGCATAATATTTCCTCCTTTCTTTAATTTATGTTAACAGTTATATATTTTAACACATTTACTCAGTAAATGCAACAAAAAGTTTAAAAAAATATAGCGAATACAACTTCACTATATCTTTTTGATAATTATTTGGTTATTAAATCTATCATAAAAAATATTCACAAATTCTTCGATGGTTTTATTTTCTGAAATACCTATTCCTTTTATAAACTCGGTTGGAATATGTATTGTCATTTGCTTATAATTCTTTCTTTTATAAACTTTTATTTTTCTATTATCTTTAATATGTAAATATTTTTTATCATTTTTTATAAGATTAGTAATGTATGTTCTTGAAAATCCGGTGCTTTTAGCTATATTTGTAAGTGTAATTCCATTCACAAACATATTTATACAATATTTTTTTAATTCATTTTTATCCATACTTTTCTCACTTCTTTATATAATATATTCATTATAACATATTATATAAAGATTGTAAATGCATTGATTGGAAAGATGATAATTTTTCATATAAGAAATAAGGCTTTTTATAAAAAACTTAAACATTTTCTTTGCTTTTAAAGTATAATGCTTATAATTGTATACCAAAGCAGTATACAAAATGTAATATATACGCATTGCATTTTGCAATATATAATAACAATAAATAAAGAAAGGATTTGTTGGATATGTCAAAGTTTAAATTACCTGTAATACCATCATCAACACAAAAGGCAATTAGATTTCCTAATAGTACAATAGAAAGAGTTGAAAAAGCAATAACAGGTACAAAATATAGTTTTAGTGCTTTTGTAGTAGCTGCTACAAATCATGCACTCGATGATCTAAATATTACTGAAAAAGATTCACCAGAAGAATTAAAAAAATAAAATCGAAAAGATTAGTTTGACTAGTCTTTTTATATTTTGGACTATATTCTAAAAGAAAAAGAACTAGTTTGTGCTAGTTCTTTCTTTTTTATTTACTATAACATTCAATTATATCTCTATCTTTGATTTTATTTTGAGAATGTTCATATGGCTTTAATCCTTTTCTTGCTTTTATCCAGGGTGATTCTGAATGAGTCATTCTTTCTAAAATATTTCCTGAATATTTTCCATATACATCATATATTTTGTCTAAAAAATGTGCATTAGATTCTCCTATTTTTTCAACTTCACTTAAATTCGAAAATACTTCATATCTTTTCATGCTCTCAAAAAGAGATCTAAAAACCGGTCCATGAATCCAAGCCTCTGGTTGTTCATTGAATATTTTTTTACTATTGTGTAATACCATGTACCACGAGTATGCATAATATACTAATTTTTGAATTTGGATATCTGTCAAATCTTGATTTTTGGATAAGAAGTATTGACCAACTCTTGTTGCGTTAATTTCCATACTAGACCACCTCTTCCTCTTTTTCTATATATTTTTCAACAAATTCTTTTCCTTCTTTTGTAAGCTTAATTATTGTATCATCCTCAGAAGGTTCTATTATGTTTAAAAATTTTAGACCATCATAAATTGTGTCGTATTTATTTTGAGCTATTTTATTTATATCTTGTCTTGCTAATTTTATATTCTTCTTATTTCGTTTTTTATATCCTTTTATTATCTGACTTTTAAATTCTTCTTTTTTCATATAATTCTCATTGTATATAACATGTAGTGCTGTTCTTGCATCTCTATTCAACATATTATATGCTGCAAAATTTCTTAATTTTACATTTTCTTGTATAATTTCTATTTTATCACATTCATTGCATTTTGTATTTTTATTTTTCTTTCCTTGTATTCCTAACGCTTGTCTTACTTCTTGGTTGAATACCGTTGTATCTATATCTTTGTTGGAATCCAAAATTTCTGAGACAGCTTCTTTTTTCTTTTCGCTTTCATGAACTTCTGCCTTAGCCAATTCAGCAGATAATGAGTTTTCGCCATGTTCAAATTTTAATTTCATTCCTTTTAACAAATCTAATGTTACAACTTTAAAACCATCCCACTTGTGAAAATAAATTCCTATTAGCGTTATTCCAATACATATATATATCAATGTATATTTATTATTTAAAATACTTATTATCTCTTTTAGTTCCTCTAAATTTTCAAATGCTCCCCAATTCAATAATAACTTTAAAAATAACGGTATAATAAACGGTACCGAAAATACAATTAATATTGTTACTATTGTCTTTAGTACTAAACCAGCCATTTTAAACATTTTGTATTTCCCCCAACAATATTTTATCATAAAATTATGATTTTGCAATATTTTATTTTAAAATTTTATTTTTGTCAAATTAAGTAAAATTCAGCAAATTTTACTTTTTTATCGAGTCATAACAATCCATTTTAAGCCGTTTTTATTTTTAGTTAATATAGTTTTATGGTTCAAATTTTGTTTTAAAATTTATTTTTATCTTTTTCGACAAATTTTGACAATATTTTTAATTTTAATGTGATATAGTGTAGAAAAAAAGGAGGAATAAAATTATGAAACTTAGACATATGATTGAAGAAAAGAATCTTGATACTTATATAAGATTAAAAGATTTTTATGAAAAAAAAGATTTTTCAACGCCAAGAAGTGAAAATGAAAAAAAGATAGAACTTGAAATTATAAATGAACTATCAGAAAGTAATCCTGTTGCAAATGCACTTTCAAATTTATCTAATAATTATTTAGAAACTTTTAATCAAATGGATTCACAAACTAATGGGTATCATTCGTTTATTGATAGAATGCACAATTTATTAGTTGAAATTATTGAAATTGCCCAAAAAAATTAATAAAATTCACAAGGCAGACTAGGTATACTAGTCCGCCTATTTTTTATCTTATCGTACTCCTCCAAGCCATTTGCAAAATCCTATTTTGTAGTTTGAAGTTCCACTAACATTATATCTTACCATTGCTCTGTCATTAAATATTCCAAAACAATCACATCTTTCTCTTGGATCCAAACTTCCTATTCTTTTTGTACAAGCTGTATCTGCATATACAACTTCTGTTGTACTTCCATTTTGATATGTTTTCACTGGTTCATCACTCCCACTTTCTATTTTTTCATCATTTTTTGGTTTATCTTCTAAATAAGAACTAACCATGTCTAAAAATCTTTGCCATCCCATGTCTAGCGTACGATGTGGACAATATTTATTTGCAAAATCTTGATGTTTCATTACCTTATCTATTCCCCAACCATGCTGTTTTAATAGATATGCTGTATATTCTGCTGCTAACTTTTCAGCCTCTTCAAAGTCTTCTCCTCCAGATTTAGAATAACAGATTTCAAGAGATATTCCTTTTCTATTTCCGTTGCCATTTCCTCCATCTCCAGCATTCCAGGTGTTTCGGTTAAATGGCACACCTTGCACAATTCTAGTATTATCTATTGCACAGTGAAAAGATACTTTCTTATTATTTCCTATCATATATGATATTTCTGCCATTGCTGATGCATCATTTGCTGTGTTATGTATGACGATAAATTCTGGAGTCATTTCGTAAGGACATTTTATATTATATTTGTTCTCTGGCACTAACATCTTAGTTATTTGCATTGTCATCATCTCCTATTCCGTCTATTTCTGAATTAGAAAAATCATTTTCTGCTATATTCTTTTGATATAGTTCTTCTTTAAACTCTATTGTTTCTATTTGTACATTATCTTCCATCACTAGTCCTCCTTGTCTACTTCTGTTTTATCTGTCTTTCCTTTACTGAAATAATATGTAAATACAGCTGTTACTAAATTTGTTACTAATACTAGTATTGTTTCACTTAATACTGCTCCAAATAAATTTGCTATTACAATAACAAACAATAATAATATCATTGCTATTGTTACAAAACTTTTTAAATCTTCCCATGCTTGTTTCATAACTATTACTTCCTTTCTAAATCTTCTATTCTATGATTTGCAACTTTCATTTGCTCTTCTAAAACCGGTACTCTTTGTGCAAAATTATTGTGTGCTCTTACTTCTCTTGTTAATTCTTCTAATTTAGTGTCTGTTACTGCTTGTTGAGTTGTTAATGCATTTTCTATTCTTTTATTACTAGACATATTTGAAAAGACTACCCCTACTAGAGATAGCCCTCCTGTTATAATTGCTACGAGAATTGTCTCACTCATACTATTCCTCGCTTTCTTCCCATGCTGCAGGATAAGTATCAGGACTCCACACACAATTATCCATCTTACATATGTATTTTTTTCCGTTGAATGTTACTTTATCTCCAACTTTGTATGCATCATGTGCTCCGGGTTGGTTGCACATACTCTGGATATTTCTCAGCAGGCTCTGATGGCTCTTCTGTTGTGCTTTTCTCTTCTAATGCTTTTACTCTTGCTTCTAGATTATCTAATTGTTTTTGCATGTCATAACTGTTTTCTGCTCTAGCATTTGAACGAGCTAGATTGTCTAACTCGCTCTTTTCTGCTTCTGTTATTCTTCCTTCGATATACATTTTTGCTATTTTATAAAGCATATCTTCTAATTTGTAATCTTTTTTACTAATTACACTTTTTATTATTTCAAACATAGTTTCCTCCTAACTAATACTAGCAGCCTCTAAAGCTGCTAATCTGTTCTCATAATTTTTATTTATTGTGTCCTGGTCTTTCTTGTACTCTACTTCTACACTTGCTAATTCATCGCTTACATTTATATTTGTTATGTTTTTATATGTATATAACTTAGTATCTCTTACTGTTTTTTGCTCTTCTGTTAGTTCTAAGTTAATTGTTTTTTCCAATTTATAATAAATTACTACTGGGTTTCCTTCATCATATTTTGATTTTAGCAAAGCTTTAAATCCGTCTATAGTCGTATATTTGCTTGTCATAACTCTTACTGAATTATCACTTCTATTCACAATGCTATTATTTTTTGTCCATGAGTTGTTCCACTCCACTCCTAAAAAATAATTTGATAATACACATATCTCTGAAGGATTTGATTGTTTCTTTACATTTAATATTGCAATCTTAAATTGTGTAATTCCTGAATACGTTCCATCTATGATAACATCCTCATTTCCACTTAAAATTGCTTTTCCCCACTCGTGATGCTCTACGTCTGCAGTATAATCTCCATCAAGCATTTCTTGTTGAATTGGCATTATTGCTGTTTGAGATTGATGTAATATAAAATCACTCTCGTCAGTATTTGCCCATATTTTTATTACTGCATTATTAAATATAGCACTTGCATTTACCCAGATAGATGTTTTTTCTGTATCTTCATTTAAAATTGTTTGTGAAAAGTTTATACTTGAAATCCATGCTCCGGAGCCAGCAAAACTAAGAAAAGTATTGTTTATATTTGAACCAGAAATACTTCCACTTATCAGCTCAACTTTTTGATAATATGTGATACCTGCTTTTAACTGTAATTTATCTATATTTAAACTAAATCCACCTGTTCCGTTTATTGTTAGTGTTCCGTTGCTGTTTACTGTTACTTTGCTGTTTTGTTCAACATTAAAATCTAACAAGTTACTATTTTCAACAGTCACTTTTGCACTACCCATTCCGGTGTGGCGAATAAGGTGATGCTTTTGTACCTTTTTCTAATTTTATCTTTGCAGTTAAATCAGTTTCATTTGTTCTAAATCTTATATAAGATGTTTGAGGAGGAGTAACAAATATATATTGTCCTGTATAATTTTGTGCCCCTATCATTGATAGCCAATTTTTGTTTTCATCATAAGCGTGTACTATGAAAGAACCTTTTATATTATCTGAAAGTACATATGTAGTGTTTTCCTCAACAGCAATATAATTTTTTGAACGTGTATTTTTTGCATTAGCATAATTTTGTCCAGTGTTATTCGCTAATGACCCTGATTCTAATTCGCCATCAAATAAATTCACATTACTTCCTACTGTTTCAATCACAGATGGGTAATCTACGCTTGGACTATCTGGTATTCCTTGCACCCACGGTTTTGAATCTGAGCCTTCGCTTATTAAACATTTATATGCCACATTAGATATAATATTATTTTTATCAGTCCAAATTCTATAAAACACTTCTGTATCTTCGTTCAAAGTAAATGAGGCACCACCACGACCGTTAATTGTTGCTATTACGCCACCCGATTTCATTACAAGAAAGCCTACATTTCCACTCGGTGCATCACCAATTCTCTGAACCATATGCCAATAAGTTCCTGCTTTTAATTTCTTCTTTATCTTGAAGTCTATATTGGTTGATGCTGTTGAAGTTCTATTTATTGTTATTACTCCATCTTTAATTGTTAATGTAATACCATTTTTTGTTATAGTTGTATCTTCTAAAATTAAAAGATTATCGTTTTGAATTGTTTGTTTTTGATAATGCCTACCTCTAATCTTCCAATTAAAATCAAGATTAGAACTATCTTCTATGTGCACACTATTTCCACTCACGCTCGCACTTGGTATTTGCTCTTTAATTAGCTTGTTTTCAGCTTTTAGAGCTTCATTTTCTGCTTGAACTTGCTCAACTTTATTGATTAGTTCTTTTGCATTTTGATTATATTCAGTTAACTTATTCTCAGCATTTTGATTGTATTCGTTTTGTTTGCTCTCAGCATTAGAATTGAATGTTTCAGTTTTATTTGATGCGTTATTGTTGTAAGCTTTTTCTTTTAATGCTGTATTATTGTTATAAACATCAGTCTTGGCTTTATCATTAGCATTGTAAGCATCTGTTTTAGCCTTATCATTTGCATTATATGCGCTAATTTTAGCTTCATCGTTCTTGTTGTACTCACTTAATTTAGTAGCAGCATTATCATCAAATGCTTTTGTTTTTGCATTATGATTATCGTCATATTCTTTTATTTTATCAGTGTGAGTCTTGTTGTATTCTGCTAATTTGGTGCCAGAATTTTCATTGAAGCTCTTTGTTTGCTCTAATGCATTATCATTAAATTTCTTTGTTTCTTTTTCTGCATTTGAGTTGTATTCTTCTTTTAAATCTTTTATACTGCTTGCTGCATTTTCAACAGTCTTTTGCATTTCTGTAAAGCTTTCTTGTCTTTCTTCTTCTGCTGATATTCTTTCATCTTCATTTGATATTCTTTCGCTTTCAGAAGATTCTAAATCTTGTTTTAACTTTGTTAAATTATCAATCCATGTTGGATATTCTGTCGGAACATCTTCAGTAGCATTAAGGCTATTAGATATCTTTAAATCAAAAATATTAGATTTGAATACAGCAACATCGTTATCTAAACTATTTCTCAATACAACTTGTGCTTTGATTTTTCCATATTTAGCAATTGCTCTAGTGATGACATATTGGTCATTTTCGATTAAATCGACATATTTTTCATTTTTTATCTGAAACTCTATATATTTAGTAAAAGCAGTATATTGTTTTGGAAATTCAAATTCTAATACTTCGACTTTGTTTTCTGAATCATTTCCTATTTTATTAGTCTCTTTTAAAACTTCTCTGTTTTCATCTATAATTATTTTCAATTTTAACCTCCATTATAAAAGCACCTACATTTCTGTAAGTGCTTTTAATTATATTTTATATATTTTTAATGTTATTTTTTATATACTGAAGTGTTTCTGGAGTATATCCAAATTTAGCATTTTTACATCTTTTAATTAATATGGAATAAGTTTCTTCCATCGTCATTTTATCTTGTGGCAAATAACAAAATTCAGCAATGTTATTATATTTGTCTGTAACTACTAATTTATATTTGTCTGTAATATAATTAGTTTTATGTTGTTGTATATAAATTCCTAATATATTGTCATATAAGAACAAATTTCTATAATCAACTTTTGAGATTATATAATTTTTGGAAATAACCATTGTTGGATCATCATGCCAATAAGTTTTATTTATTTCGTCTATGATATTATCAATATTACCATATATACGACAAATGTTGCATTCATGAGGATTATAATAATAGTGTAATGAAGTAATGGCAGGTTTCCCAAAGAAAAAAGCACTACATCCAAAAATTATGCTAAATATTAAAAATATTAATCCAGATTCATTATCTATACTATTAATATTTTTAAATGCAATTATTAGCATTGCAATACACAAAAAAGAAGATATTATGCAAAAAAACATCAAATATGCTCCTTCACTAAAATATTGCCCTTTTATATTTTCTATTGCATTCTTTTTCAAATTTGTCATTTTCTTATCTTCTCCTTTAACAAATTGGCAAGTTAAATTACCAATATTATTTTATAAGACAAAAAGCGACAAGTATATATTGCATTTTGTATTACAATATGTATATTTTTTACCAGGTAACTTTACCGCTTTTATATACAGTAAAGCCTTGCAATTTACTAAAAGCTTTGAGCTTTTCAGATTTACTAAGAGATGAATTTTCATTAATCAAATTAAATAACTTCTTTTTATCAGCTGAGCTTAAAGTTGTATTTATCCCAGCTAAATAAAGTTTCTGAATATAAGACATATTTTTACTCTCTATACTATTTATATAATTGTAAACTTTCTGTTTTTTGCTTCCAAAAACTGCTTTTCCACTATTTGTACCATCATCTTCTCTGTCGGCTTTTAAATCAGTTTGCAAATAATCTAAATATTGATTAATAATATTTTTGCTATTGTCTAATTTATTTAAAATTTTATAAGTGTCATCGTCTGTATTTATTATTTGACTATATATTTTATCTTTTTCATTGCTACTGTAATCAGAATTTGCAAGTATTTTTATTTTATCCCTTTGAGTAATAGTTTTATTTTCTTTCTTTTTCTCTGCTAACAATTCTGCAACTTTATTTTGGTAATTAGCATAAGTGTTTAAAGATAATCCTTTAATTTTTTCCGCTTCTTCATCAGAAACATTTTTCCACTCGCCTTTATATTTATAATACTTTTCATTACCAATAGTTGCAGTATCATCATTTTTCTGAATAGAATCTACATTTTCTAATTTTTCTTCTACAATAGAATTTATTTCTTTTTGTATATCTCTAACTTGTATTTTCTTTTCTTTATCAGATAAATCGGAATTTTGTATATCACGTTTTTCCTGATACAATTCTCCCAGGTCTTTCGAACTTCCAGATAAATACATATACTTTAACTTATCCTCATCAGTTGCTTTTTCAGAGTTTTTATTCTTTTCTAAATCCTCTAGTAAAGAATAGTACTGGCTTACATGTTTGTTTTTCATTATTGAGTCAGTAGTAAATTTGTCTTCTAAAATATTATTTTCTGCTTGAGGTGTCAGCATTGGTAAAATAACATCTCCTATGCCACCACTATATTGATCAAGTACATAGTTGATTTTTTTAGGACTAATATTTAGCTTTTCTCCTAAAAATTTGCTTAACTTATCTGTAGATTCATCAGATTGTTCAGCAATAGGTAACTTTTGCAATCTACTACTTACAATTTCTCCACCATACCATGCTGTATTTCTTTTTGCTTGTAAAATTGGTGCAATAAGGTTATCTTTAAATGGATTATTAGGAGCCATTTGATTAATTGTTGTATCAATCAACGCTTTCCAGTCAACGTTTTTACCTTCTGTAGTTTCTAATGCTCTTCTAGCAATTCCTCCAACAACACTTGATATTCTTCCTTTAGGTATTCTGAAAAATTTACCATCTCCTATTTTAAATAAGAAATAATTATCTTTGGTATATTCAGGTAAATCATCATAATCATCATCGTCTCCTAATAATAATCCATTTAAAATAGCAGGAGCTACTTGCCATACAATTGCTTTAACAGCTAAATTAGCATAACCTTTCCATCCATTTTGACCAGAGAGATTTCTGTAAAATTTATCTAGTCCTTGCACAGAAGCATTTAAAAAATTTGCTCCATATTTATTAACCACTTTTGTAATATTTCCACCTCTTTTAAAATTAGTAGTTATATCTGCGGCATTATATAGCGCTTCATCTATACTTCCTCCATTTTCAATTGTAGATATATATTCAGCTAATCTTGGAGCTTGCTCAAGAATTTCATTTACAACTTTTATATTGTCTCCAAATCTTTTATTTTTGTTTGGTAATATTCCCTTTTGATAATCAAAATATGTATTTGCTGTTCCACCATTTTCTTTATAATTTTTATACCAAGAACCACCTGTTCCAATATTATAGAGAGCTTTTGTATAATTTTTTAGAAATTGAGCAGAACTATACTTAGTATTAAATACGGCATCTTGAAAATCCTTTATAGGGTTATTAAATGCAAAACCAATACTGTATGTGGTTAATAATTCTCTTTGAGCATTAGAAAGTTTCTCAATAGGAGTCAATAATGTTTTTGCAACAGTACTGCTATTAATTTTATTCTGTAAAGTATCTTTTGCAAAAGCAGAGTACAATTCATCACTTATCTTAAATTCTGTCATTTCACCATTTTGAAAAATCATAAAAGTATTAGTTCCATCTTTTGCCTTTGCAATTACATCACCTGCTAATGATTGAATTGCAACTGGATCGAATTCAATTCCACTTACAATGTTATTATTATTTATTTTTGATTCTTTGCCTAATGTTTTATACAGTTCTACTCCCAATTTATTTACTCTGATGGCTTTTTTTATTGCTAACGTTTGTTCTGCCATACTTTCTTTTATAGACAAAATACTTTTATCGCTTTCAGTAGCTTTTTTTAAAGTATTGTTACCTACCAAATCATCTTGGTATTGTGTAATACTTTCAGTTATATCTCTAAATGTAGGAACATAGTCGCTATACATTTCACGCAATTTATTATAAGTTTCATTCGAAACTAAACCATTTCTAACTAAATCCTTTAAATTGTTATCATTATATTTGCTTACTTCTTTTGACCATTCATAAAATTTAGGATATTTTTTTTCATAAGCATTAACAGTAATTTCAGAATCTGTTGCAGACACTTCACTTCCAAAAATACCTTTTTCGTATGCAAATCTTGAAATATTATGTTTGTTCAATAAATAGTCATCAAACTCACTTGACAAATTAGCTTTGTCCGCTTCAGAAAATATATCTATAATAGATTTACCAACAACTTCTACATCTGTTCCAGCAGCATTTGAGATTATTTGTTTATCTCCAATAGAAATTTGAGCTTCATTAAATGCATTCATTGTTCTATCATATAAATAAGTTAATTTTTTATTGCCTGTTTCTTTAGCTAATTTATCTATATAGTGACCTTTATTTACAAACTTTTGAGCTAGTGTATCTTTTATTTGAGATAAACTAACATTTTCTTTCCTTCTTTGTTTATTTACAGAACTTATTGTTGCACTTATCAATTGATTTTCATTATTTGTGAGTTTATTAGCTGTATTATTGGTTGCTTCAAGTGATGGAGAATTTGCTTTACGTGCTTCTTCTCTAATTGCATCTAAATCAGATATAGTATTATCATTCGCTATTTTATCACTGTTTCTATAAGGTAGATTTATGTTTTCTTTAGAATTATTATTTTTTTGTTTTTCTAAATAGTTTGTAAAATTATTTGCTACTGGAGCTAAATTTCTATTTTTTATTTCTTCTAGATTAGTTCTTGTACCTTCTGATTTATAGTTTTGTTCTAAATAGTTTTGCCATTTACTATTATTCCTTGAATATCTTATATCAGAATTAGTACTTGGTCTTTGGTTAGCAACGTCTTTTATTTGATTAGAACTAAAAACTATATAATATTTGCCGTCTTTTTTATCTAAATCTACTTCTATTCCATCATAACCATTGTTTTGAAGCCATTTAGTCATTTTTTCTGTAGACGCAACACCATATTCAGTATCTATTATATCGGCTGAAGGATCTATTTCTTTTATTTTATTGGCTAAATTTGCTGTAGTCTCTCCTTCAACCAGAAATGGATTTTCTATATTTAAATAACTTTTATATATTTTTTTATTTCCACCACCATTAAAATCAACAGCTTCCTCAGCATAGCTTTCTGCCATAAGTTCATTATCAGTAAAATAAAATCCCTTTCCAAATACATTATCTTCACTTGTTTTTTCTAAGTTAAATATAGTTATTCCGTCTGTGTTTGAACCATGATATACTTCTTTTAATTTTCCATTTTCATCTCGTACTTTACTATTTTTAAAATATTCTTGCTGTTGGTTAGATAATACTCTTCCTTTATTATCTTGTTTTGAGAAAGATGATTCTTGTGTGGATTTTACATTAGCATATTGACCTTCATCTCCATTAATCCATGCAACAGAATCTAATGGAATTGTTTTTGAATATACTTTATTTCCTCTTCCTCCAGCATATTCTTCTGCTTGTATTTTTGAAGTAGAAACAAAAGTTCCTTGTTTTATTGGATATGAACTATATACAGTTACTTTTCCATCTTTTAATGCTCTTTCAGCGTCTTCTCTTGAAAAATCTCCCCAAGCAAAGCTTTCACCATCATCATTTATTACCTCGTCAAATGTTTTTATGTCTTCAATATTTCTTATTCCTGTATGATAATCATCTAGCAGAGGATTAATATTTTTTATGATTTCTAATTGTTTTCCTTTATGGGACGTATCTTGAACTTTTGTAGTTTCAGTTTGTTTTAAATTTATAGTTTTGATAGTTTCAGTTGCATTATCATATATATAATTTGCAATATTATTTCCTAATTGTTTTGAGGCATTTTCTTTTGAAGTTACAGTAAATTGATTTATCAATTCATTATTATTTGATATTTCAATATTTATTGTACCATCTGTTTTTTTATTAAATTTTACAATATTAGCAGACTCTAAATCTTCATATCTTTTAGCATTTTTATCAAAAGAAAAAGAACCTGAATTATTTTCAGATTCTTCTAGTCTTCTATTGTTCCATACTTTGCTATTATTTTTTTCTTCATTTTCATGTGTTGCTTCTTTAGTTTTTTCATGTCTTTCTTGTATTTTTTTGTCAATTTCTTGTATTTTCTCTCCATTTTTTCTTCCATTTTCAACTCTGCTATTTCCCAAGGTTCCATCGGATCTATTATTTCCATTGGTTTCTGCAAATACCAATCTGCTATTTTCTTGATTATTTTGTGCCATATCTTCTTGATAAATTTCATAGTTATCTCCGCCTTTCTTGTTTTCACTATTAGAATAATTATATATGGTGTCTTTTATTTTATCAAGAAGTTTTCTATTTTTTAAGTAATTATTTAATTTTGAATGTTGTGGATTGTTTTTGGAAGATTCCGGTTCGATAGTGTTTCTGTCTATTTTACCATTCTTTTCTAATAGGTATCTTTTTTTGGTGTCATCAGCTTCTATTTCTCCTAAGCTTTCAAAATATGCAAGTTTGCTTTTCTTACTGCTAGCACCGTTTTCAAAACCTTCAATATTTTGAATTGCATGTTGTATTTCATGGATAAGAGTTCCTTCAATTTGTGGGCTATTTCCAATCAATTTGTTATTTATAATTATATTATTATTTGAAACAGAATATTTGCCATTAGCACCATTTAGTTCTCTAAACTGAATTTCAATATTTTTTAATTGAGGATACACTGTAAATAAAGTATCATGTTCTAATAAGTTACCCAACTCATATGTTTTATTTTTTTCTAGTTTAATATTTTTCAGTGACATATCTTTATCAGAAAACTCAAACTTCCAATCACCATTTCTATCCTGAAACCATCCTGTTGACTGTCTTATTGTTTCATTATCAACACCATTTTTTTGCATTTGTTGAGCCTTATTATAATTTCTTTCAAGAACTAAATTGCTTGTATCAGCTTTTATTGCATTTTTCATCCCTTGTTTACCTGCAATAGAATAATTACTTGCATCATTTAATTTATTATTACTATTATAAGCTTGCGTCCATTTATAATATAAATCATCTATGAATTGGTCTTGATTTTTATAGCCTCTAAATTGATGCCATAAATACTTTATTTCATTATAAATTCTCTTGAAGATGTTAGGACTATTTTGTGAAACATTATAAATAAACTCTTGATTTCCAAAAAGTTGTGCCGAAACATCAGATAAAGCTTCATCTGTTAACTCTGTTGAGTCATAATTTTGTAAAAGATTTTCAACTGCAGCATTAAATACTGTATTACTCTTTCTATAGGTTTCTATTATATTTCTCATAGAATCATTGCCAATCGCATGTGTTAATTCATGAACTGCAATAAATTCTCCTGCTTTTGTTGAGTTGGGATTTATTGTTATCACTCCATCTGAATAAGAACCATTTGCCATTCTTCCATCTGGTGTTTTCAAATTTGCATCTAATCTTATATCAACATTTTTATCCTTTATGATTTGTTCTAGCATATTTACATAGTTTCTAGCTTTTTCAGAATTATTAAAATATTTGTTTGCATCTTGTCTTAAATTATTTATCTTCTCATTACTAGTATTTTCATATTGATAATTTAACATTGGAAGTTGATTATTGTTTAACATTTCATTTGTCTCAGCTGAAATTCCATTTTGAACGATTTTATTATCTGCTTGTGTAATTTGTTGATTAGACAATATAGACTGATTATTTGTCACATTTTGTTGTAAATTTGCACTAGCATTTAATATATCAATTAAATTTTTAGCTTGTTTATCATTTTTATTTGTTTTTGTATCTTTAGTCTCTTCTTTTTTGGGTTCTAAATTATTATTAACTTGCTTTTGAATCTCTTGTATTTGAAGTTTAACTTCACTTTTTTCATTTGAATTTAATTTTCTGCCAAGTTGTTGCTCAGCCAAATCTATAGCATTATTATATAGCGTATTACTATTAAATTTATTTGCAATAGATTGGAGTGTTTGAGTAGAACCTTGTGAAATTAATGTGCTTGCAAAAGCACTGGCCATAGATTTTCCTACATCTTCCCAATTCCACTCACTGGCATTTTGTGTTCCAAACATAGTATCCAAACTATGATCAGTAATATAATTTAACATATAAGAAACTAATTCTTCTGTTGCTTCGCCAGTTGCTGACAATCCCAAGCTTGCTAATGTTTGTCCTGCTCCTTGAGCAATTTTTTTAGAAATATAATTTTGAGCACTATCTTCAATAGAACTTCCCCCAACTCCATACATTCCAAAAATACCTTCTGTAAAGCCCTCTGTTAATCCACCATTGATAGCTTTGATCCAAGTTTGCAATAGTCCAGTTTTAGTTTTATTAGACTTGTCACTTTGATATGTTTCATTTAAGGAACTTGCGCTACCTCCTAATAATGATAAAATGGGCATATCCAAATGTATTTTTCCAAGGGAAATTGGAATATTACCAGAATTTGACAATCCCACTGTCTCGCTTAAAGGTGCCCCAGCAACAGCCATTCCAGCAGTATATCCAATTGACCTAAATACTTCATCACTTGTGTTACCTAAATAAGAATAATTATTTACCTTATCTTCAACTCTCTGTAACCCCATTAAATTGTAATAATTTTCATTTGAAGCAAAATTTCGCAATTCATCTGCTGAAAAATCACGCTTGTTATGAATAGAATTGTATATATCCATGTCTGTAACATTTGTTTTTGGCTGAGAATCTTCCTTTAAACTATTTTGAGAAAGAGTACTATAGTTTCCATATGGTTTGGCATTAAGTAATTCATTTGCTATACTATTTATATTATTATTTTTAATATCTTTGCCAAGTGCAATACCGTGTAAATATAAATCAGATAAATTTTCAGGAACATCTAATATTCCTTTGGTAAAATTTAATCCAATATCCGCTAATGAACCACCTATATTTTGTAATATATTACCTTTTTCAGGTTCTTGAATAATTTCTTTTTCTTTAGCAAAATCTTGTACTTTTTGAAATAATGATTTGTTAATTGGAGCAGTAGTATTACTATTAATATTACGTTGATTAACATCACTTGTATTATTACTAGTTACACCAATATTGTCATTTTTTTCTGGAATACTATTTAATAATCTTTGAATTTCCTCTTGCTTGCTTTGATTATATTTATTAATACTAATATTTCGGTTTATTTTATCTTCTGAATTTGCCGTTTGTTCTTTGGCATGTTGCAGAGCTAGCTTTTGCATTTGTTCATCTGTAATACGATTAGTTTGTTTTAAACTAGACAACTTTTGAAAAGTATTATTTATATTATCGGATATTTTATTACTTGTTGTATTCATGAAATTTTGAGCTTTATCTAATAAAGATTCATCATTTGAAGTTGAAATTGAATTGCTTTGAGTTTCTTTTCTTTTTTTAAATTCCTCCCAAGAAGAATTTTGCTGTTTTTCCTTTTTAAAATCTTCCCAAGACATATATGCCTCCTATAAATTAAATTCATCAAATAACGCAGATGCATCAGACTCAGTTATATGTCCGTTCTGTACTTCTCCATATATTAAATTTCTATATATTTGTTTACTTAAATTATTACTTGGGTTAGCTTTAACTAAATTATCATATAATTTTCTTAATGATTGATTTTCAGAGTCTTGTTGGTTACTACTAACAACATCAGAAGACACATCATAGCTTCCAGAAACATTTGTTGTACTCTTCTTTGAAGATGATGAACTACTGCTACTAGCTCTTGCTAGTTGTTGTTTTTGTAAAGCCATCTCAGCCTCCCATTGCTGTTTCTTTAATGCCATTTCTTCTTCATATCTTCTCTTTTCTTCTTCCCTTTGTTTTTCAGCCGTATACTCATCATTAATCTTATATAAATTTTCAAGTAACCTTTCTTGCTCTTCCTTAGCTATTTTAGCAAGTTCGATATTTCCAGTCTCTTTAGCTTTAGCAATATTGTTATTAATATTAGCAAAAATATTATCATAATTATTCTTAGTTGATGTATATCTATTTTGATATGTATTATTAGCACCAATTAGTGAACTTTCAGAATAGCCACTATTTTCTAATCCATATCTGTTGTTGCTACTATTCTGAACAGAGTATGGATTAATTGACTTTGCATAATCTACATATGCAGCTTGACTATCTTTTATAAACTGTTTATTTTGGTCTTGTCTTTCTTTTTCATAATCAGAAATAGTTTGATTTAATTCTGAATTTACCATGTCTCTATCTTTGTTTGCACTTTCAGAAATATAAGAATTGCTTGCTCTTAATTTATTTAAATATGTATCATTAAAACCCATTTGTCTTGCTAATTCATCTATATTGTAACTACTCATTATTTTCCTCCTTATATCCAATAATTTTAGTTATATATATTGCATTTTCTTCAATATTTACATCAGTTTTACCGTCTGTATTTATAGATAAATATCCAAAACCTTCATTTGTTATTTTATTTTGAAAAATCTTTATATTTTTATATTGTATTCTCGCTAAATTGTAAACTGATACACTAAATGCAATGCTTAAAGATATTATTTTATTGTTTGGGTTATATACTTCTACGCTTCCATAAATATTATTGTATTTATAAAATATTTTTGCTCTATTATAATTTGCAATTGTTTCATTTAAAGTTATTGTTTTATTTGAACCAGTTGTATTTTCATACAGAACTTTACTGCTTGTAATTGTTTTATTTAATTCATCAATACAAGCATTAAATGCCTCTTTTATTATTTTATTCCCTTTGTCCCACTCTCTTTTTAGCTCCTGTGTCGTCATATTAGGGATATCAGGTAATGTTTGATGTATTTCTACATTTTCCGTAATTTTGTTAAACATATTAATCCTCCTTATTTTACATATCCACCAATAAAAGCTTCTAGGACTGCGTCAAAAATCCCAAAAGGTTTATTTAATTCATCTGAATAGAAAATCAATGAAATATTTGTCCATTTCTTTTCCTTTATTTTATAGATAACACTCATTTTCTGAGATGTATTATATGAAAAATCTTCATATTTAAAATCTGTATATGAAAAACCACCTGCAACAAATCTTGTAATTTCTTTTTCCTGAGATTTATCAATTCTTTCTTTAAGCTTACAAATTGAACCAGGAATAGCTTTAAAATTTGCAATTCCTCCTCTTTTATTTGTGGTTTTCACATGATTTTCACTTCCAAAGCAATCAAAAGGTGTTTCCCATTGGCTATAAATTATTCGACCATTATCATTATAAACTCTATCTGTAAACTTAGCTATAACACCATTTTCAGTACCAAAAAACAAGTTATCATCATAATTCTTTAAAATCACGGCTTTTTTAAACTCATTATTAACAACATCTCCAATATTATCCCAATAAAACCATTCATACTCTTGCTGTTGAGTTCCTTTATTAAGATATTTTTGTCTATTGTCAGCCAAATAAATATGTCCATTAATTAAGCATAACAAATATCCTCGCCACTGTTCTAAGTAAATATTTCCTAAATTGGGTTCATTAACAAGTTTTGTATCAACCATGCTAGATTTATGCTCTATACTTCTTTCTAACCCTAAATTTAATTTTGTAAAGCATTCTAATCCTAGTTTAGATATAAAAACAGGTTCATCAAGAAAATTTTTACTTCCCCACATTGAAATACATCCAATTCCAGCTAGCCCTTGCTTAGTAGGATATATTGTCTCCTCAGTATCACCATTTTTTATATCTTCTGGAGTATGATAATAAACAACAGAATCTTGTTGGTCATCTGACTTAATAACCAATATACTATCCCCTACTCTTAATATAGATGTAATAGGAATATTATCACTTCCGTCTTGATAATAAGCTAAGTCAGAAATATAAGTAGGATCATTTAACATTGAATTAAAAATAGCATTTGGATAACTGTTATTTCCACTAAAGAATACTCTATTATCAAAAATGCAACTTAATAAGCATTTTTTTATTCTGTTTGAATAATCAGCCACTGTTTTTGAAAAAGTTATAACAACATTATCTTGACCAGCAGTTGAAGGAGCTTTTGGAGCAGTAGTAAAAGTTATTACCCCTGTAACTCTATTTACAGAAAAATCTGTTCCTTCTACTTTAGAAACGCCATTAACCGTTGCAGTAACTTTTTCTGAATCTAATCCGCTACAATCTAATGTATAAACTTTATCAGTACCGTTTGCTAAAAAAGAATTCTTTCTCTTTGATTGTAATAAATTAACTGGTTGATATAGAGTTCCTCCTCCACTTGGACTTCTTGCAATAGTCGTAGTTGGAATAAACGCAATTTCATCAACACTTTTAACTTTGCTACCATTATAAAAAATATAGTTTTTTCCATCATTTATATAAAGTTTATTATTATAGACAAAAGACCTAGATTTTGTTTCTGCCATATTCGAAAATAAAACTTGCATATTCTTTTTTAATTGTTTATCCGGATAATTACTCCAAAGTAATAACTCAGTACCACTATGAACTAATACTTTTAAAGAAGAATCTTTTACAAAATGGATTCCATATATCTCATTTCCGAGCTCTAATAAATTGGTAAAACCAGGTCTTGTCTCTATTGCCTGACCAAGACTAGATTTGTAATCTTTATACATATTTACACAATTAGGACTTCTGTTTAAAAAAACCCTTGTACTATCTGATGTAAAATCTACCCCTCTAAAATCACTATAAACTCTTGTTTTGGGAGTTTTTGGGGTAAAACTTGGTATAGTCGCCATTTTTGCTCCTTTCTAAATAGCAAACATTGAATGGATTGTAATAGTTGTACTATTTTCACTTTCTTGTGCACTTCGCATTAATTGTTCTACTTTCGCATTATATTTAGCTTCAAATGCGGTATAATTAGCAGACACATCACTCATTAATACACTACTTGCAACATAGTATGGTAAAGTCATTTGAGCATCCATATCTAATTCAAACTCGTAATCATCTTGATTATCTTCTGTTATTTCTTCTGGAATAGCATAATATTCCAATTCAAAATTTCCTAAACATGATTTATGTATTTTTATTTTATCTTTTTGAATATAATATCTAAGAATAGAATTATTAGAAGAAAAATATCTTAATCTTCTTTCTTCCATAAAATCATCTGGCAATCCAATTGATTTATACTCAGTTGCAACTTCTTCAGTTATTGAAAATTGATATACCTTTAGAATCTTTTTTATTTGTGCAACTTCAAATAAAGCAGCATTAAACAATCCATTTAATTTTTGTTTAATATCTTCATCTTCTGTAGGAGACTTTTCAGTCGAATACTCATCAATTAATTGCATAGCAATATTTTTTAAATCTTTTAAATACATATTTTTTTCCTCCTTAAATAAGCACTGTGCAAAGCATTGTATATGCTCTACACACTACCTACTTGGTAGTGATTTTAGATATAATTTGCATCTGTTAATAATTCTTTTACAGCTCTTGGAACTTTTACTTCTTTACCTCTTTCTATAGTCCATCTGTATCCATTTATTATTACATCTACAACTTTATCTGTTTTATTTAATGGATCTATTGGTATTTTTATTTCAACTAAATCTTTCTTTAGAGTTTCAGCTGTTTTTTTAGCTTCTTTCTCTTGTTCTTTTTTACTTTGTTCTTCTGTTTGTACCACATTTTGTTGTTTTATTATTTCTTGAGTGTTATTCTCTTGATTTATCATTATTTTTTCCTCCCTAAAATAAAATTTAGAGTAACTGCTAAGCAGTTACTCCTGTTTCAATTCTTACAATTGCTTTTTCTTCTAATCTTTTACAAGTAAACATATTTTTCCAACCAATTGTATTTCTTTGATTTAATGGGTCTGAATTTCCACCATCTGTTTTTACTATAATAGATGGTTTAGCAGCACTTCCATCTCCAATTTCAGGTACACCATATGAATCTTTTCCATAAATGACTCCTAAGTGTACTGCTACCCCTGAATTATCTACAACTTTTGTATTGCTTGATGTCATAAATCTTACACCTGCATACTCACCAATTTCACCTTTTAATAAAGGTTTATTGTCAGTATATTTATTTGCATCTATCCATCCTCCTGCTGATGTATCGCTCATTAAATCGTAAGCTTGTTCAGCACTTATAACCGCATGGAAATATCCATCACTAAATGTTTTGGCGTTATTTTTTCTTAAGTCTCTTACGGCTTTTTTTACATCTATTCCTTTTAATACATCTGTTGCTGTTAAAGTAGCTCTTGATGCTTTTCCATTAGCATATCTTACATTTGTTCCGCTTGTTACAGTATCTCTAATTAAAGTGTCAACAAGTTGCGCTGCTTGTTCCCCTTCCAATGCAGATGTTTCTGCTATAACAGGGTCTTTTCCTTGCATATCTAATACATCTGATACTGTTACATAATCACCATATTGGCTACATTCAGCAGTAACAGGTGAAATATCTAAGTTTTTACCTGCAGGTGTTACTCCTTCTTCTAATGGTTTTGTTGGAACAGCTAAAGATTTGAATATTCTCCACTCTATTTTTGTTCCTTTTCCCTTAGGTATTTTTTTCTTTTTTGCATCTTTATAAAAATGCAATTCTGGTAATAATCTTGATAGTAAAGTTCTATCATAAAATGTTTGGTTTTCTGTACTTAAATTTGATATTGAATTGTTTATTGCTGGCATAATTAATCATTTCCTTTCTTTTTTTAAATTCCACCAATTACCCTTTGTAATTCTTTTTCAAAGTCTTCATTAGACATTTCATTGTAATTGGTTTGTGCCTCTGAATGTGTTGTTTTAACACTTCCTGCACTTGCTGGTTTACTTGGTTTGACTCCGTACTTTTCTTTATAATCTTCATAAATTTCTTTTACAGAAACATTATCAGCGTATCTTTGTGCAAACTTTTTAAATTTATCACTTTCTACAATATTAGGGTCTGCCCCAACTGATAAAAGTTCTTTTTTAGCTAATCTTATTGAATGAGCTTTACCAATTAGATTCATTTCTTCTTGTTCTCTTATAGAAATATTGTTTTCCTTGTATTTTCTATACAATTCTCCAAATCTCTCCTGCATTGCTTGTTCTCCTAATTCAATAACTTCATCAGCATCTAATTTAGCAAGAGCCTTTTGTTCTCTTTCAGACATATTTTCTTTGTAATCTGGCAAGTTAACTCCTTGGTCTTTATAATTTTGACGTAGCTTTTGATTAACCTCTTGAGGAGTCTTACCGTCAAAACCAACAGCTTTTAAAGTTGCTAGTAAGGGATTTATTTCTTTTTCTTTATTTCCTCTTTCTCTAGCAATTATCTTGTTTATTGCTCTTTGATATTCTTCTTCTGTATACATCCTAGAATGTGATTTGGGTTCAGATTCTTCACTCTGAACTTCTTGTGTTGAATTAGTTGTAGTATCTACAACTTCTTCTGATTGCTCTTGTTGAGCATCTTGAACATTTTCTTGTTCAACTTCAGCATTCCCAACTGTTTCGCCGTTGTCAACGATAGTTTCTTCAACTATACTTTCATTTTCTTCCATAATTTCTCCCAATTTAAAGTCTGTCGACTATTAATTAAAATCCCATGACTATCTGTTTAATCTCAGAACATGTTTTGAGACATATAAAAAACACCCTAAGGTGTTATTTAACTTGTTTTTCTTTGTCTAATATATCTTGTTCTTCATCTATACTAATTTTTGCTATTTCATGACATTTAGGGCAATAGTATACTACTTCTTTGTCATTTCTTACCATTACTCTCATCTCAATTAAAGTACAATTTTTACATTTCATTTTATTGCCCTCCTAATAATTGATTTTGCTGTGTATCTATATCACTAGCTATATTAGCTATTTCTTGATTATTTTTATCTTGTAACATTCCAGATATTTGAGATTGTTGTTCTGTAATTTGTTGTTGAATTAAAGCCATCTCTTTCTCTTTTTCTTTACGTTTCTTAATAATTTCTTCTAATTTACTTTTATTATACTTTGAATTATTTGTTAAACCTGAAACCCATTCCTCAAAAGTAATAGCTTGTCTTTCAAATAAACTGTCCCACATTTCTTCCATAGCTAATATAGAAAATGGGTCTGTTTGTGATACATTTACTTTTACGCCTACTTTTAACTTTTGCATAATCTCATAAGGTATTTGCTCAACATTAGTACTAGATAGACCAGTTTCTTCATCAACATTACTAATTATTACTCGTTGACCATCAACATCAACATTTTGCATAAAATCAAATAATATTCTTCCAATATCTTCATAAAATTTTTTCTTTCGTGCTACATGTACATTTATTGGAACAGCAGCAGCATCTCTCACGGCTATAATTGAACGACCACTTGCTTTTTCAGGATTTATATTACCTAACGCAGAATCACTAGCACTTGCGTTATCTTTAGTTTTTTGGCTTAATTCATCGCAAAAATTCTTAGCATCTGGACTAACCTGAGCAGGTTGTAAATAATCTATGGCATTTTTTACATTTTGAACAGATCTATCTTTTACTTCAATAGCAACTCCAACTTTATCAAGAGCATTAGGGTTCTCGATCATATTACTATTATAAGCGGCCTTAGGATAAGCTGTTAATGCAATTGCAATATCTCTTCTTGCCATTGTTTTATTAATTTCTATCTGATTTACAATCTTATCCTGAGGTTCTCCTCTTCCTCGTATGCTATTTTTTTCGTTTATCCAAGTATTTAATGCTACTGGATATAAAGTAAGCCCTAAATCTGTTTCTGGTACATATATCACATTTTTAGTAGATTTCATCATATGTACTGTTACTTTCTTTTCTTTAATTTCTTCTTGAATCGTTTCAGGTTCTCCATTACCATTTATTACTGTTTTTTCTTGTATTCTAGTTGTTTCTTTCTCTTTTTTGTATAATTTCAAAATACATAAAGCTTTTCCTTGTTCATCTCTTACTTCATCTTTATTTCCAACTTGTTCATTTGTATTATTGTCAGCTACAATTTGAGATATTTTTTCTGCAGTAAGTCCATGTTTTTTAGCTTCTTCTCTTATTTTTTCAACAGGTCTTCTAAATGTAATTAATATGAAACTTTGGTCTTGTATATCATTATTATTTTCATCAGAAAAAAATATATTATTTCCATATATCATATCGGCTTTTTTGATATTCTCTTCATCTTCATATATATACATTCCAACATTTCCGCTTATACAATTTTCTTCATCGTAATCCCATGTGTTATTTTCTAAATTATTAGCTTCAAAAAATCTATTTATATTCTTATTTATTTTTTCTATGACTTCATCTGCTATTTTTCTGAAATTTGTGCCATCCTCCAATTCTTCTAAATCTTCTTTCCTGAAATTTTCGTTTGTAAATGTTATAGTCATATTATTTTGAGAAATAACACCAATCTTATAATTACAAACAGGAGTAATAATATTATCAACAGGCATAGGCATTCCGCCACTTTTCAAGTTCTCCCACTGATCTCCTTTTGCAAAATTATAATTCATTTCTAATTGTTCATAATAGTTTTTACCAGTTAAGTATTGTTTAATTTGGCTATATTGTTTCCAGATTTGTGTCAAATTTTCTTCATCCATTAATCAACATCCACCTGCCCCTCTTTCTTTCCATTAAAATTATCTATGTTATTCATTATTTTATTCAATCTAATAATTTCCTCTTTCTCTTTTTGTTCTTCTTTATATTCCTTTGTAAAAGGTATCGTTCTTTTTAATTTTTGTATTTTGGGTCCTGTTGAAAAAGTTTTATATTCTTTTAGTCCCATATTATATCCAACTCTTATTCCAATAAAAAAAATAGCTGCAGTAGCTATCATAATCAAAATTATATTCATTTTCTATCACCTTATATTATATTTATTTGCATTCCAAAATCTGAATTTATTGAGTCATCTTCATATAAGTCATCTAACGGATTATATTTGTTAATATTTTCAGTTTCTTTTTTCTGAATCAAATATGTTTGAGCAGGCCTTATATAATGTGCTATTGCATTTGCCATTGTTAAATCATCATGATACCCCTCTTGTGCTTCAGGTCTACCATTTTCATTTTTTATAAATGTTACAGCTTCTTTTAATGTATCTCTGTCATTTACTAGCTTAATATTATCTCTATATTCTTCTACTAATCCTGCTATTATTATAGGTCTTGTTTTCTTATTAGTTTCAAATCCATATGATTTAATTGTCTTATGAGTATATGTATCTTCTTTCTCTCTTATATATAAATTAGGATATTGCAATCGTTCTAATTCTTTGTTTGGATATGTGCTATAATTAGTTTCTACGCCAATCAATGCATTATTATAATAAATGCCTAAACAATAAATCTGTTTTGCATACATATCTTCATCAAATTGATGCTTTAATACAGCTGCTTGATTTCCAGTTACATTATTTAATGTTTGACCAGCAAAATTATCAGAACCCTCACCGGCTGTATCACCACCGATAACATAAGGATATCCCTCAAGTGGTTCTTCGTATATTTTTATATAACCATGTGGACTATCAAACCATTGAATTGAACTATCAGCTATTAGTACTTCATTTTCTTGTTCGTTATAATATGTTTCGTATTTAAAATATCCTTGTTTAATAGGCATTTGCAACTCTTGTAATCTATTAATTATTTTTTCTTTATCAAAAACACAATCCCCAGATGCTAAAAAAGCTTCTTCACTACTACAAGGATATTCTTGCTTTATTAAATCTTTATCAATATAATTTTCATATTTTTTATAATACCAATATACCTGTTCAAGACTTAAATGTTTCGATTCTATTAAAACTTTAATTCTTTCGAAGATCCAATCTTTGCTACTATATATCTTGTTTATAAAAGTATTTTTTATTTCATCATTTTCAAAATTTGTTCTGTACTCTTTTGTTTTCCACCATTCAAAAAAACATTTTATTCCACTGCCATTTTCCCACATTTTTTGGAAATCATTATATCCGTTTGCAGTGCTTTCATATATTTTTATACAATCTATTGTAAAAGCCTCTCCTAATCCAGCTTGAACCTTTGAAATACTTTTCCAAAATGCACATTCAGAACCATGAAAAAAATTAATTGTCCTTGAACGTCCAACATTTTCTGTTGCGGTATCTACACTCCAATTCGAATTTAACTTTTCAAATAGTAATTGTCTTTTATTATTAAACTTTTCAGTTGGTTTAATAACATTAGGAAGCTGTTCATATGGAAATTTAGCTTTATTTTGAAATATAGACTCTGTATTATCGGTCTTATCAGCTAAAGTAAAACCTTGAAAGTTTCGATTTAATAGAGAAAAAGCTAATTGATATGCTGTTATTAGTGATGTGAAGCCTTGTTGTCTACCTTTTAATACTAAAAACGTCATATCTGTTATTAATCCTTTTGCATAATCTTTTTTGGCTTGGTTTAATATCTTTATAAATTCCTGTTGAACATCATTTATAAAAAATGGTACCGTTTTTTGTTTCTTATTAACTATAACAAATTCTAATTCTATTAGATATTCAGGATTTTCTTTTACTTCTGCTAAAAGCATTCGGTTTAGGTATAACTCATTTGCAACGGCTTCTCTAAATCTCTTATCTTCTTCAATATTTTGAGACTTTTCCCATTTTTCTTTTCTTTTTTCTATTAAAGTCTGGGCCGTATATATCATAAAACATCTTCCAATTTTAAAAGACCTGAATGTTCAATTTCTTGTTTATCCTTCCAACCATCAAAATTATTAGCCAAGCTAAACTTTGCACCAGTAACTCCACTCTTGTCAAATAACTGTTCTTCTGCATATACTTCACATTTCCTTTTTGCACGCGTTATCGTGTCAAAAAACTCCTCTTTTTGACTATAATTCAATAGTGATTGCCTACTCATATCTAATGCATCAGCAAGACCAGAAATAGTAAAAGGTCTTATTTGAGTCTTTATTACATTTCCGTTTTTCATCTCTTAAAATATTCCCGGCTCTATCCCTTGAAGGAATAAAACAACTTTCAAAATATTTACTTATTTTATATTCCATCTTTTCAGCTTCTGTATATTTTGGCGGTCTTCCACCCGGATGTCTTTTTCTCATAATATCATCTCCCCGTAATATTAAGTAGTACATTTTTTCATTTTTGAACAATCTTTACATTTTCTTTTCATACAATGATTGTAATTAAAACACTCTTTATTAGAAAAATTTTTATAGTTTTTATAGATTTGTTCTTCTAATTGGTTTCTTTTTTTCGCTTCTAATATTTCATATATTTTATTCATACAGGTCCTCCATTTAAAATTAATTTGAACTGCTAGAAAGTTCAAGAGAGAATATAATAAAACAAAAGAATCTTCGGAGTTTGTATCAATTTTGATACATTTATATTATCATCTTATCTAGCATTGATGGTAATAGCTTATAATTTAAACATAAATAAAAGAGTAAACATTTTTAACATTTACTCTTTCCATAGGGAATTTTGGTTACCTTTAAGTGTTATTCTTCACTTAACTTACGGTAATTTAATTATTATTATTATACTATATACATTTAGTAATTAATACCTTATTTTGAGGGGAAAAATAGGGTATTTTATAATTTTAACATTTTTTCCGTTGCTTTTCCTACTATATCTTTTATTGTATCAGCATCTCTTGTTTGATTAAATAATTTAAAGTATAGATTATTTCCTATGTCTGAATATGTTCTACCTTCTACATGATAGGCAATCAACAACTCTTTTTCTTTATATTTTAATGCAGCTAATCTATCATCTATTAAATCTACTTTTTCTCTTAATTCTCTAACTTCTTTTTCTAGATCTTCTATTTTCTGTTCCGCTTCTTCTTTCTTTTTCTCATTAGCTTCAATCTTCGCTAAAACTTTGTTGCTAATTTTATTCTTGCTATGTATATCTTGATTAATTCCAAACATCGATGTTGTACTTGTTTCAAAATCATTGCTCTTTAAATTTAATCTTGCTGTTTTCAATTCTTTAAGCTTAATATTTAATTTTGCCTTATTTTCTTTATAATCTCTCAATAATTCTATTAAAGTTTCTTTATTCATTTGTACCTCCTATTCAAATTTACACATAAATTCTTTTTGATTCTCATCAAATATTATATTTACATTACTTTGACGTAATAATTGTTTTGTTTCTTCTTCTAAAGCTTTATATGATTTATTATTTATTAATATTTGCTTTACATTGTAGCCTATTGCTTGCTCTATTCTTTTGTCTAACTTCATTCAACTTTCTCCTTTCTTATTATTAGTACTTCCAAACCCTCCCATTCTTTTTCCTACTGCCTTATCATCTTCTGTTGTATAATATTTTTGAAATATACCTTGGCCTATACAATATCCTTTTTCTATTGTTATTGGTTCTGAGCTTAAATTGTAAAAAGTAAACATTATTTCTCCATCATTTTCTTCATTTTCGTAATAATCTGCATCTATTATTCCTATACTATTTGGAATAACTAAATTTTTCTTTTTAGGATTGCTGCTTCTATTTACTAACATCAAAAACTCATTATCTTGCATTTTACACTTTACTCCTGTTGGTACAAATATTGGTTTATCTCCTATTTTATAAGGTGGTATTATAATTGTTTCTATGCATTCAAAATCATATCCAGCTGATTTCTTTGTCTTTCTTTCCGGCAATTTAAAATCTGGCTCTTTTGTTTCAAATCCAGTACTTATTACTCTATTTACATATTCAAATTTTCTCATTTTATTTCCTACTTTCTTATATATTATTTATTTTGAATCTTTTATTTTCAAATGTCTATATATTACTCTCTCCACTTTTGCTAGCGCCTCATAATTGCTTATAAATGTTCCATCGTGTCTATGTCTTATACTTGCTCTTATTATCTTTATTTGCTGATTGTATTCTCTTCTATATATTTCTGCTAATTTATTTTTACTTAATCCTGCCTTCCACTTCTCTATTATCTCTTTATCTGTCACTTACTACACCTCTTGTGTAGTATTTACTATTTTTTGTTTTTATATTTTGTTGTTTTCTCTATTTTTCCTCTCTTTCTTCTATTAGTTCTTCAAGTGCTAATATTATTGCATCGCATTTTATTCCTTTTTCTCGTATATCAGTATTATATCTATCACTCTCTAAGAATTTTACATAGAATTTATCACTTAATTTTTTGTATTTTTCTATCCTGTCTTTTACTTTTTGAATTGGAATAAACTCATCTAATAAATGTTTGTAACTTCCATCAAAAAAACTACTTTTGGATATTACAATATATTTTTCATCTTCCATCGAATTTATTTGTAATGTTTGTATTGCAGATTTTACTATTTTCAATTCTTCATTCTCTTTTTGTAGTTTTTCGATTAGATTTAATATTATTACAAATTCAAAATAACTTGGTAAATCTTCATTTGTAAGCTTTTCTTCTCTAAACTTTTTTATTCCAAGTTTTCTAAATTTTTCAATAGCTCTCTTTTCTTCCTTGTTCATTTATTCTTCATCTCCCAACAACTCTAATGCTTCATTTCTGCTTAAACTAAAATTGTCGCACATAATTGTTATAACTACTTCTTTAAAATACATTTCTTTAATATCTTCTTTTAATTGTGCATTTTCTTTTTCTAATTTAATTTCTTTTTCTTCTAATCTATCGCATTCATGGTCTACTTGTTTAAATTCTTCTTGTAATCTTTTATAATCTGATAAAATAACATCAACATACTTCTTTCTTGTAATAACAAAATTTTCAATGCCTTCTCTTTTGAAAGTTCTCAACAGCTCATACATTTTCATTTTTTTGCCAGTTGTTAATTTTTTCAATGCTTCCTCTATACTATTTTCTTTCACTTAAAGCACCTTCCTCCTGATTTATTAATATATCTCTATCAAGTACAATTCTATCTGACATACTAAAGACATATCGTATCGGCTTTATATGGTCTTTTCTTAATATATCTATCAAATCATCTTTACAATTAACTTCTTTACAAGTACCATCTCTAAACAATACTAGAAATTCATTTTTATTTTGATCTTCAATAATTTCTTTATTAAATTCTGTTTTTAATCGTCTAAGCTTTATTGTTTGTATTATTTTTTTCACTATGTATTACTCCTTTCTATTGAATATTTTTTATGTATTCGTATACTACCATTTCTGGCATACATATATTTTTTGCAATTCCAATCATGTTTCCAATTATTAATCCTATTCCTAGTGCTATCATACATATTGAAAATATATATCCAAATAAAGCTAATACTTCGTCATCACCACAATAATCACTATCATAATTCTCGCTTTTTCTCCATTTATTTAAAAACTTAAACACTACAACTCCGCCTATTGTCATTGCTATTGATAGTATTATCCACACACACGCTGTTATATTTCGATAACATATAAACCTTTTTAATAATTCTTGCAAATATGGAAGTATATTTTGGTTGCTCCAATCTATTACAATTCCGAATCTTTTTCCTAATTCATCTATTACTTTTATAATTTCTTCACTCATATCTTATTTACTCCTTTACTGATAATTCTAATATTATTTCTTTCATTGTTTGTTCACTATAATTATATGCTCTATCGTCTATATATAATTGAGCTGGTAGTTTTCTGTTTGTTACTCCTATGCAATTCAAATCATTCCAAAATGTTTTGTCATTACTTATGCTTACAGCCTGGCACCAAAATCCTTGTTTATTCCACCAACTTATTATTTGCATTGGTTCTCTTGTAGAACATATAAAAATCGGTATTCCTGCCTTTTGTAAAAAACACATTAAGTTAATTATTTCTTTGTTATGTTCATCATATATACTTCCGTCTTGCCATCCTTTTGAATATTTATGAATAACTCCATCAAAGTCAAAACATACTGCGTGTCCTTCTTTTAATTTTAAATTTAAATTTTCTGCTAATATATTTTTCATAACTTTACTCCTTTACTATTAAATTTGCTTTGATTAAATCATATAAAATTGTTAATTGCTCATATAAAGTTGAACTTCCTTGCCATTCTCCATATTGAATATCTATATTAATAAATCTATTGTGAGTAATATTTATAGTTATTTGGCTATCTACATCATTTTCTAATCTTTTTTCACAAAATCCACTCTTATCTATTAAAAATCCAAACTTTTCAAGTTCTTTTAAATCTACATCATCTCTTATTTTTAACATATCTATTCTCCTCCTAATAACTCTGGATTATCGTATTTATTGCCTATTTTTTCTAAATCTATGCTTTTCCATAAGCTAAAATAATCTTTATCAGTATTTATAATTATTTTGTATTCACAGTAATCATTGTCGTATTCTACATAACCTACTCCTGACATCCCTTTATAGTATACTTTCAATATATCTCCCTCATATATTTCTTTTCCGTTTTTATCGTGTAGCCCTGTGTATTGTCCTACTGTTTCTTTATCAACATCAATTCCTCTTCCATATTCATTGTCTATAATATAATATGATTTTTGAGGCTCATCTTTTGCAAGACTTCCATATTGCCAACTTTTATGTAATATATCTTTTCCTCTAAATTTTATCTCTCTATTCATCTTCTCCTCCTACTTTTTTAATCCTTTAATTGTTTTTACTCTAAAATCGTCTATTTTCTTGCTTAGTTTACTTAAATTAATTATTCTTGTTTTCCCAAAAATTCGTGCTAACAAATTCTGTTGTTTTTCAGTTATAAATACAATAAATTCAAGTATATTATCATATATAATGGCTATTCCTCGTAATATTAAATAAGGTAAATTCAAAATAATTTCTAAAACATAAAACATTTCGTATAATATTACATTTTTTAGTCCTACTCTTTTTATACATTCTTTATACTTCATCATCTTCTCCTCCTACTTTATAGCAATTAGCCTCAAACTGCTCTTTGGTTAGTATTGCACAAGTATCGTCTGGTATTAAATGTGTTTCATCAACAAATATTAATTTTGGATAATCTGGAAATCCTTCAAACATAGCAATATGTTTTACTTTTCTTCCGTTTACATAGTCTCCAACTTCTATTAAATCTATTAGTTGTTTGCTATGTTTTACTACCACTTTTTTAAACATTTCATTGTTATAAAGTACATCGTTTTTCATTCCAAAATCATTGATATAAATAGTTCTATCAAATCTATATATTTCAGCTTCATAGTCTATATTTTTGATTTGAGCTATTATCCCGTCTTTAGTTCTCACATATTCTCTTACTTCAATTTTATCTTCCATTTGCTCCACCTACTTTTCTGGCATTTCAAATACACTTGAATTATGTGTTAATCTCATTAATCTTTCATCTTCACTAGTTTCAAAAGCTATATTTCCTGCTTTTTCATAAGCATTAATAATTCCTTGTAAAACTTCTTTTGCTCTTTCTTCTGTTGAGTATGTTCCTAATGTAGAATTTGTATCAGCTGTTGCCTCAATTGTAACTCTACCTTCTTCTACATCTATCCATATGCTTTCTATTCTGTCAAAATTCACTAATTCATCTTTTCCTTGACTTACTATTATCATTGTTTACCTCTATTTCTAGCATTTTCTACTAACTTTTTAATTATGTTTGTATAATATCTCTGTTCTGGTCTCAACAAGTCTGCAAAATCTTCTAAATCATTTAACTCTTTTTCTTGTTTATTTATTTTTTTCTCTATCTTAAATAGATCATCATTTAATCCGTGTAATCTTCTTGTTGCTATTATCTCTTCATCTGTTAAATCACTCATAACTCTTTACTCCTTCTAATTTTAGAATCTCCCTAAAATCTCATATGCTATTAATCTATGTGCTTTTTCATTTTCTTCTAAATCACAATCTTTTGTGTGGCTTTTAAATAGTCCTAACCTGTGCAATCTGTTATGTGTTTTCCATTCTTTCAGCCAACTTTTCATTGTTCTTTTACTTTTAAATCCAGTTTTGATGACAAACATATTTAATATCATTTGCATATATGCTGCAGAATGAACCTTGTATGAATCTAAAATTCTTATATTTCCTGCATCGTATTCTATATTCACTCCTAAAATTCTTATTTTTCCCATTATTCTTCCGTCCCCTTCTTCTTTTTTGCACATTTCAAATCTTCTACTGCTTTTGGAGTATACTCTCTTGTTTCTTGATTATTTTGCAATGTATCAATATTCTTTATTACCTGCTTCGTTTGTGCAACTATTCCTTTCTTTATTTCAAACTCATTAAATCCATAAACAACTTTTCTTGACTATCCGAAGACATATTTTTATATTCATCTTCATTTTGGCACTCTGAAATAACTGAAACCTTTTTATAAAACGGTTTGCTTTCGATTTGCTTTTTATATTTATTAAATAAATTAATATAAATGTCTTTGTCTAGTCTATTTATGTTTTCGGTATTAGCTTCGTTTTTTACTACTGTTTTTACTCCGCTTTTTACTACTGTTTATACTTTCAAAAACGTCAGTATTAATTTTATATTGGTTAGGACTTCCTTTTTTGCCTTTTTTATATTCAAAAAATTTTGCATCCAATAACTTATTTCTTACTTCTATAAACGTAGCTTCTCTTTTTATTTTCATAACACTCATTAAAGTTTGGTTTTCTACTGAAATCCATTCAGCCCATCCACATCTATTAAACAATCTAATCAACTTATACCATAATAATTGTGATGGAACAGGCAAATAATTAGTTTCGAGCCAAATTTCGAAAGCATTTATTAATTCTATGTATGTCATTTTATTTATCCTTTCGTAAAATAATGTAAGGGATAAACTTCTGTCTATCCCTCGCTGCATTTTTCTTTATATTCCTGTATTATTGCCTTTTGTATCTTTTCTCTAATTTCTGAATTGATTGGATGGGCTATGTTAAAGATTCTCCCTTCTTTATCTCTTCTGATTGGAAATGAAATAAATATTTCATCTCTTCTTTCTACTACTTCTATTCTATTAACACAAATAGCATCATCTAGTACAATACTAGCAACAGCTTTAATTGTTCCAGCATTTTTTATTTTTCTTATTTCAATACTTGTTATTCTCATAACTGTTCCTCCTCCAAATAATTTTTCTTAAATTCCTTCATAAATAATTCATGACTATATGTACTTTCAAATATGATTTGAGCCTCTTTCATATACTTAGCTCTTAAATTAATATCTAAATCATACTTACTGTGACATTCTCGACAAACCGGTATAACTAGTCCATATCTCATGCTCATTTGTCTATTACTTCCTTCAAAAACTTCATTTAAGTCATCTTTTTTCTTTTGCTTACAGATATAGCAAATTTTTAAATTGTCTGTTATAATACTAAATCTGTTATTTTCTAATCTTTTTAGTCTATTTGATTTTTTCTTTAGTTTTTTTACTTGCTTATACTCTTTGTATTTGCAATCTTTGCATTCTTCATATTGAATTTTCTTTTTCTTCTTTGTACAATAAATATATTTTTGATAGTCTTTTGTTCTGAATCTAAAATTTATACATTTCATATAATTTGCTCTCATTTTCTTGATTTTCTAAGTTTATTTTGATATAATTAATTAGAAAATCATATATTTATGTAATTTGATTTTAGAAGTTATTTTGGTTTGCAGACTTGATAACTTCTTTTATTTTGTCAAATCTATCTACGATGCTTCCCTGTCCTTTTTCATTTATTATTTTTTGAATTGCATTAAAAGTATCTTCGTATTCACTATTCTCGAATCTTAATTCTTGATTAGCTTCTTTTGCTTCTATTAGTTCTTCTAATTCATTATTCTTTGAATCTAAATTTTTATTTACTCTTAATAAATTTATTATTGAAATAATTATAAGAAGTGTATCAATAATATAAATTATACTTATTATTAATTGCATATTTTCTCATCTCCTTCCTAATTTTTTAATATATATATATAGCTAAATCCTAGCATTATATAAGCTGTTTTTATTATAAAATTCATTGTTATTGCATTAGCCAATACCTGAGCATTTATAAGCATAATTAATAGTATTACTAATAAAATAAGCCAAAACAATAATCCTTTACAAATCTCTTTCATAAGTTCACCTTCTTCCTATTTTAATAAATCATTAACTGATACATCTAATGCTTTTGCAAGGGCTTCTATTGTACTTAATTTAGCATTACTTGCTGTTTTATTTTCCATAAATTCTATTGTTTTCCTTGATATGCCACTTATTTTTGCTAAATATCTTTTGCTATAGCCTTTTCTTTCTCGAATTAATTTTAAATTTTTCTCTACCATGTTACCTCCTCTAAAAAAGTAAAAACGTCAAAAAAATAAAAGCTATGTAAGCTTTTTCCTTTGACGTTTTATATATTTGCTTTTTAAAATATGAGATTTTTGAGAATTAAATATTACATTTATGACCGAATAGCTTTGATTTTGTGCAATGTTCTGTATTCCTTTTTTTACACTTTTCCATATCTACTTCTACCTCTCTTCTATTGCTTATTGATATGTTAAAGTGAATCCAATTATAATTTACTATTTTATTATTTTATGTTTTTTTAAATTAGCTTTCGCAATGATTTTAGTTTGAAAATTATTATAATTCTTCTCTTATGTCTTATGATTAAATTTTAGTTTTATTAAAATTATATTTATCATTTAATATTTATTTTTATAATTATAAAATTTTGGATTATTAAAAAAATATTTGTAACATTTACTATTTTTTCTTTTATTCCCCTACCTTCTTAAAAATTAGTAATTTTACTTAAATTATAAACAACAAACTATATGTCCAAATCATAAAAAACGCTTAAAAACGATTCTCGTAAGTCTTTTTTTACTAATATTTTTAAATTTTTTATACAGCTCTTATATCTTTGTTTTTTGGTATCATGTTAATAATATTTGAATCATTTATCATTTTTTGACCATAAGCAGTTAAATTATTAGTATTATTTCTTTTTGTATTAACTTGTTCAGCTTGATCTGATAAAACTTGTTCATAAGTATATTTTAACATAACAATTTTCTTCTGTCTTTCATCATCAGAACTTTTTTCTACTTCTTTATCATATGAAAAATAATAGCCTAAAACTAGGCTATTATTGAATAAAAGAAAATTATTATTTTTTATCATTAAAAAACATTTCTGGAAAATACTTTTTAAATAAAATTTAATTTTATTACTTATTCTACCTGATGTTTACTATATGTTTTCTTTGCACAAATTAATGCTATAACCATCATAAAAATATAAGTAATTATAGTCATCATAGGTAAATCAATAACAATATTTCCTAACTTATATGATACCATTTGAGAAAAGTTTGAATAAATTGCATTATATGGCATTAAGAATAATATTTTATTTAATATTCCAAAAGCTGACTTTATGCTCAAAAATACTGGTAACATAATAATAGCAATATCTATTACTAATACTGTCATAGGATTTTTCAGTTTAGATGACAAGAATAATGTTAATCCCACCATACCAAACAATACTGTATATGAAATCACTATATTATATAAAAGTGACTGGAAGAATGTTAGTGCGTATGGACTTAATATGTTAGAAAGTTGTATTGGTAAATTTCCTCCATCTGTACCAAACATTAAGAATATTGTTCCTATTGCAAATATTAAATATATTGTAAATACTAATGTTGCAAATATATAAGATGCGATTATTTTCGCAGTTACACCTTTACTTTTTCCATACTTTGTGGTTAATAATATTTTATCTGTACCATTTTGATACTCTCCTGCAAAAACAGATGCTAAACATATACATATAGCAATTACTCCAAATATAAGTAATTCATAAGTGTTATACAAATTAGAATATCCATAATAAAAATCATATTCAAATGGTATTTTTGTGTTATTAGACTTCTCTAACCAATATTCTTTTTCTTGAGGTGTATATTTTTTTCCATCATAACTTTGATTTAATTCTTCTTCTATTCTTTGTTGTCTTGTTTCATAAAAATCTTTCTGTTCTTTTAAATTTAGATTAAATAATTCAGTTATATAGCTAGTATTATAATTTGCATATACACGGTTTATATTTGTTAATAAATCAAGTCTATTATTTAAATATTTATTATAAATTTCAATACTAAAATCCTTTTCTCCATCACTATTTGTAATAAGATTATTTGGATCATTATGCAACTCTTGTAATTTTTCTATTTCTTTTATAATCTTTTCATTTGTTAAAGTTCCAGAAATCTCTTTTATTTGTTCTTTTCTAACACTAATAGCCTCTTTACCTTTATAAAATTTTCCACTCTTATCTGTTGCTAGAAAATCTTTACCTGCCATAGAAAATAGTAATGTTATTAAAAACAAACAAACTACGATTACAATAATATTCATTTTTTTATTAAATAATTTCTTTAATTCAAATTTCACTAATGTTCCCATATTGTTCATTCCTTTCTTTTCTATTTTTTATTATCTTGAAAATATGCTAAATATAAATCTTCTAAATTAGGTTCTATATTAACAGCATTCACAGTTGGTTTTTGCTTACTTACAATTCTTAATTCTGTTGTATTATTTTCTTGATGAATATTAATAATACAATATTTATGATTCAGCATTTCTACTTCTTTTTTATCATAAGCAACACATTTCCATACACTGCCTCTTAAATCTTGTAAAAGTTCTTCTGGCGTTCCTGTTAATATCTTTTTACCTGCTTTCATCACAATAATTTCATCTGCAATAAATTCAATATCTGATACAATATGAGTTGATAATATTACAATTTTATCTTGTGAAAAACTACTAATTAAGTTTCTAAACTTTACCCTTTCTTTTGGGTCTAGTCCTGCTGTTGGCTCATCTAAAATTAGAATCTTTGGGTTATTTAACATTGCTTGTGCAATTCCTAATCTTTGTTTCATTCCTCCAGAAAATGTCTTTACTTTTTGTTTTTTTTCATTTTCCAAATTAACTATTTGTAATAACTCATTCACTCTCATTTCAGCCTTTTCTTTTGATAATCCCTTTAATGCAGCAATATACATTAAAAAATCATAAGCTGTAAAATCTGGATAGTATCCAAAATCTTGTGGTAAATAACCAAGAATTTGTCTGTAATCCTCCCCTAGTTTTTTTATATCTGTTCCATTATATTTAATTTGACCAGAAGTTGGATTTTGAATACCACATATCATTCTCATAAGTGTTGTTTTTCCTGCTCCATTTGCACCAAGTAATCCATAAACTCCTGGTTTTAGTTTTATAGAAACTCTATCCACTGCAATTTTATTTTTATATTGTTTTGTTAGCCTATCTATTGCAAGTTCCATATATAATTATCCTCCTCTTCATAAAATTGATAAACAGCTTTTATAAAATAAAATACTGTTATAATTAATAAACCTAACCATACTAAAACACTTGAAGTTTCATAAACACTAGGAAACTTTATATTAATTTTAAATAAAATCGCATTGATTAATAACATTATCGTCATATTTACAATTTCGTTTGAATTATTTTTTAATAAACGCATTGTTAAAATGTTAGCAACATTGGTTATCATAAATGGCACTAAAAAATAAAGAATTAATACATAACTTTCCTGTTCAAAATGAATTCCAGTCATAACTGCAAATACTGTCATTATACATAAATTAATAAATGTATTAATTATTAATTTAATTGAAATCAATTCTTTTAAGTCCATTTTACAACTCATTTCAATTTCATACATATTATATTTAAAACTTTTCTCTAACTCCATTATTTGAAGAAATGCTAATATTGGCATTACAAGTGATAAAATTAGCCTTGTTTTCTCAAAATTCATAGTTTTTATAACTAATATTCCTACCAATAATAGAATAAATTGGAAAAGAAAAGTAATTTTACTCATAAAAGGAATATATCTTTTTAGCTTTTCAAAATAGCTTTCTTTTATTGTTATTTCTGTATTTGCTATTTCCATTTTTAATATTTCTATTGATTGCCTTTTTTTATTTTCATCTATACTTGGCAATTCTCTTTTGTTTAAAATTTCTCTCCACTTATCCATCTAATTAAAAGTCCTCCTTTCCTAAATACCTACTCAATTTTTCTATTCCCTGCTTTAGTCTTGATTTAATGGTAGGTACTTTTTCATCAAGTATTTTAGATATATCTTTAATTTTCAAATCTTCATAATACTTCAAAATAATTACTTCTTTTTGTTTTTCTGGTAGCTCTTTTAATGCTTTATCAATTGAATTTTTTTGTTCTATTCTTGATAATTCATTAGAATCATTTTCTTTATAAGTTTGATTATCATCTAATTCTTCTAACTCCACTTTATTCTCGTCAAAATAAGTGTTACATACATTCATTGCTATTGTAATTAAATAACTTTTAAATTTTCCTCTATGTTTATAAGTTCCTATATATTTAATCAATTTCAAGAATGTTTCCTGTGTTAAATCATAAGAAAGTGAGCTATTTCCTGTTTTATAATAACAAAATCTATAAATATCATCATAATATTTCTCAATTAATATCTCTAATAATTCTTTATTTCCGTGCTGTATTTTATAGATTAATTCTTTATCTTCCAAGTAAATACCTCCTTTCTTTCTTTTATAAACTAGCTTACATATAATATAACATAAGAAAATATTAAAAAGATTTAAAATTTTATTAAATTTTTGAATTTTTTCATTAAAGAAAATGGTATATTAGCATTTTTGCTAGTATACCATTTCTTATTTATATGTTCAGTTTATTATTCATCATTTCAAATATAAAATTCGATTAAAGAATTTGCAACTATTTTTCTTTGTCAGCTAGTTCAAATACAGCTTTTGTATATTTTAATAATTCTTTTTTATTTTTAAATCCACAAGTTTTCGCAAAATAATCTGCATATATTGTGTCCTCTTTTACTACTCCTGTTTGTATTGCTT
>ENA-OROK01000570-OROK01000570.1-human-gut-metagenome-genome-assembly--contig:-NODE-570-length-42446-cov-5.157415_pt1 | contig 42446 bp, 33 predicted proteins | sample MGYA00242127_ERZ509046 | MGnify/ENA primary metagenome ERZ509046 (study PRJEB26280, sample SAMEA2338728) | human gut metagenome | biome: human gut; feature: human-associated habitat; material: faeces... | reverse complement strand
ACGTCTTCGGAGGAGGAATGGGCGAGCCTGATCTGGTGACATCAGGTTCGATAGGCAAATCAACAGAAATTACAATCAGCGGTGGGAAAATCAATGGAAACGTTTACGGCGGAGGGGAGAATGGTTTCGTCGGAGAAGTCACCATTAATGTTTCTAAAGGTATGTCTCCTATAAAATACGCAGGCAATCCCACCAATACCTATTGCTATACTCTGAATATATTTGAGGTAGGGGAAAATGGGTCTACAACAATCGACATCTCCGACGGAACAATCGGTTTATCTGATAGCACTCTGAAGACTTTATTATCTGATGGCACAGAATTATCAACTCTGAAAGAACTGCATGGAAACGTCTTCGGAGGCGGCAAGGGTGCCAACGCTACTGTGACTCATAGTACAGGAGTTACAGTCTCCACCGTAACAATTCACGGAAATGTCTATGGAGGAGGAGAATTAGGTCCTGTGGGACAGCTCACCGGCAGTGCAGCAGAAGATACACTTTTACTTGAAAATGGAAGTGCAAATGTTACAATATACTCAGGAACAATCAATGGCAGTGTCTTCGGCGGTGGAAAAGGACAGTCTAAATCTGTTTCAGCAGATGCATTAATTCTCGGTACTGTTCAAAATACCAATGTAACAATCAATGGAGGAAGCATAAACCGTATCAATGAAGCAGGAGGAAACGTCTACGGCGGAGGAGAGCTGGGACTTGTAGGTGCACTTAAAGCACTTAAGGCGGACCCTTCAGGCATTCGTAACTTTGAATTTACTTATGGATCAACAAGTGTCAAAATCTCAGGAAACGCAACCTCAGGAGACACAAAAATCCAAGGTAATGTCTTCGGAGGAGGAAAGGGAGAAGATGGACTAGACACTCATCCAGACGCTCCTCTGACTACAATCATTCTAGGTTCAGTTGCATCGAACACTAACGTTGAGATCTCAGGAAACGTGACAATCGGAACACTTTCTGGTAATTCGGTTGTAGAGATGGGTACCGGAGATGTCTACGGCGGCGGAGAATTGGGTATTGTAGGAAGTTATCGTGATGAAGAAACCAACAGAATCTATTCCGGAGGCAGTTCCACCATCGTAATCAAAGGGGGAACGATTCTCGATGAAGTATACGGCGGTGGAATGGGAACTCCTAAGAATGTTCTTTCAGGTGCGATAGGAAACGCAACAACAATAGTTTCCGGAAATACAAAAATTAACGGCAGTGTCTACGGCGGAGGAGCATATTCTATCGTAGGAAATAAAGTCACCATTGACAGAACTCCCCAGACTGGTGGCAGAATTGATCCTATACTCACAGATGCAGATAATAATGCAACGGTGAACATTGTAATTCTCGGCGGAACAATAGGAGATGAGACTAGATTAGTCTCAGCCGGATCTAATTCATTAACGTCTTCTGTGGGAAATGTCTTCGGCGGAGGATACGGTCCTAAAGCAACTGTTGCAGGCAGCACTTATGTGTTTATAGGCAAGCCGGATACAACGAGTTATCCTGATTCGAGTAATTTAATAAAGAATCTCAATCAAACCACTATCATAATCATTGGAAATGTCTTCGGCGGCGGAGACATGGGATCAATAGGATTCTATGCCAAGACCTCTCAGGTAGATACCTCAGATTTCGGCACCAGCAATTACGAAAAAATACCTGGACTTTCTTCAAATGTATCTATAAAAACATCAGGAACGCTCATCACGATTGGAATTGAAAATAACAACAAAACCGGAAATATCTATGCCGGCGGAAGGGGCGGAAACCTCGCCACTGAAATTTCAACTGAATTACCTGAAACTAAGGCTGAGACTCTCAAAGGATATGCAATCGTCCACGGAGACTCTAATCTGATCATCACGGGCAGCACCACAGGCAGCGGAAATATCAAAATCACCGGCGGCATCTATGGAGCCGGTCAGGGAGTTCCTGAAGTGACTGAGCCTGGACGCATAGATGTTATTCTCTATGCGGCTGTTACAGGCAATACCTCAATCAACATATCAAATGCAAATGTGAACAATGTCTACGGCGGAGGACAGCTCAGTATTTTGGGATGGTACTATGATAACGATGACCAATCAATTCATGGTGCTACTAATGAAGATGTAAATAAAAATTACAGGCACTACACCGGAACTGACACCAAGATAATCATCAATAAATCGAACGTAAGCGGAAGTGTCTACGGCGGAGGTATGGGAACAACTGCAAATGCCATCTCGGGAGCTGTAGGAGAATCAACAGTTATCATCATGGGAGGCTCTAAGGTAAGCGGAGATGTCTACGGAGGAGGAAACTATGCGGTTGTGAGCAACAAGCTTGTTGTAGACAGGACTCCTGATGATAAGACTCGTGCAATCTACCCGAAGATCGCATCCTCTGACAACATCTCAAAAGCAATAGTTGTGATACTTGAGGCAACAATTGGATCAGACTCTAGGAGTAATACGGGAAATGTCTTCGGAGGAGGATACGGACCGAGAGCGGTAGTCGCAGGCAGCACGTATGTGTTCATAGGAATTTCCAGCGGCAATTCTGATTACCCACTTGATCAAGAGATACGTACAGGCACATATACTGCGACAATCAAAGGCAGCGTCTACGGCGGAGGCAACATGGGATCCGTTGGATTCATTGCGTACCTGGAAGGCAGCGATAATGAAGATAGCTTCCCAGACAAATATGAGCCGCTGACGAATGTCTCATCAAATGTCATTCTGAGTTTGAATGATAATAAATCTAACTTTATCACTGTCAGCGGAGATGTCTACGGCGGAGGAAAAGGCGGAGACCTCTACATTCCCAATATTGATTCTCCAACCACTGATAAACCCACTGACTGGGTAGAAGGTACCACAGGCAGAACACTTTATGGATATGCTGTTGTGCACGGAAAATCGAATGTAAGCATTACTGGTGTATACACTTCAGTAAAAGAATCCAACTTGAATATAAACATAACAGGAGATGTCTTTGGAGGAGGAGAGGGCATACCTGCTCCAGACGGTCAAAACAGTCTTGACGTCATCGTCTACGCCGCAGTTACCGATACATCTTCTGTAAACATCTCCAATGCACACATCAGCGGAGACATCTACGGCGGCGGGAACCTCGGTGTTGTGGGATATTTTATTGACGATCCTATAAGCAGCAACAATACTATCTTCAGAAACTTTACTGGAAAGAATTCAAGCGTAAAGATAAACGCCTCTCTTATTGAGGGAACAGTCTTCGGCGGAGGAAGAGGAACAACAACCAACATCCTTTCAGGTGCTGTCGGAAATACAAAAGTTGTCATCATGGGTGAAGAGACAGTCCCTGATGGAAGAGAGATTGCAGCGGCATCAACGATTAAAGGCAGCGTCTATGGCGGAGGAGCTTATGCACTTGTAGGATCAATGGGCATAACAATCACCATTAAGGATTATGTAAAAAGCAATCCCACAGTAACTACATGCAGCAACAACTCGCAAACTAACGTTATAATCCTAAACTCAATTATTGACTCTAGTTCTAAAAAGAATGATTATGGAGGATCGGGAAATGTCTTCGGAGGAGGATACGGACCGAGAGCAGTAGTCGCAGGCAGCACCAACGTTTACATTGGAAAGGCTAGCGATATCTCATCCTCTGCAGGTTCATCAGTAATTATAGATGGCAGCGTCTTCGGTGGAGGCAATATGGGATCAATCGGTGTGATCCCAGGAGTCTTCAGCTTCGATAAAGTTGATGACTACTCAAAAGTCAATTCTAAGTTGGAGGATTACAACAAATCTAGTGTGAATAGTAAGATCACAGCAGATGTTAATGTTGTAATCAATAACGATTCTGATGAAATTCAAATCAAAGGCAGTGTCTACGGTGGAGGAAAGGGTGGAGACTTAAAAACCGGTCCGAACGGTGAAAATATCGATCTGAAAGGCTATGCAGTGGTTTACGGAACTACCAGTGTCTGTATTACTGGAAACTCTGCTGGCTCTAACTCAAATCTAGCAATAACTGGTAGCGTATATGGAGGCGGCTTAGGAGAGACCGAGGGCGTCCATTCAGTACAATATGCAGAAATCTATGACTCTGCAACAGTGGATGTAACATACGCAGAAATTGGAGGCAGCGTTTACGGAGGAGGAGAATATGGAATTATCGGGCACTTTGTAGACGGTGAGTCTAAAAAATCAGGCATTCAAGTCAACGGTAATGATATATACATAATTGAGAGGGACTTCTGCGGAGATGCCCTTTATTCTGACAACGGCACTCTGAAGCTCAATAAAGAAGGCAATCAATACAAAGGCAAGGCGTCAACAACAGTAACGATCGAAAGTTCTTCGATAGGAGGAAACGTCTTCGGCGGCGGAAAGGGAGTGAAAACCGAAGGAAGTAATATAGGCGGAAACATTCTCTCAGGCGCAGTTGGAAGAGAGACGAATGTTACAATAAACAGCGGCACATCAGTCAAGGGGAACGTCTACGGAGGAGGAGAATTCGGAATCATCGGTTCAACAACAACTCAGCTGATAATGATATCAAAAAATGGAACGAATCCGTTTGATGAGCCGAATGTCGAGACTGGATCAGCCTCCTCAGTCATAGTCAATATTCCTCATATTAAGTTGACTGAGAGCGGCAAAATCGAATCAAACATTGACATTCAGAATGATGTATGCACTCATGTCAACATCAATGGCGGAACAATCAAAGGCAGCGTCTTTGGAGCAGGTAAGGGAGAGACTCTCAACCCTCTGCATGTCTGGACAGAAAACAGCACAAATATGGCTGAATATAACCTTGTCAAAGAGGCTGTCGCATACAACAAGCTCTCGGTGATCGGCAGAACAGAAGTTAATATTTCTAATGGAATTATCAACAAACACGTATACAGCGGAAGCGAGAATGGGGATATAGGTGGTTTCTCAACCCTCAAGCAGCTGATGCAGTATCTTTGTGATACGGATGGGGCAACGCATCAGACCAATCTTGATCTGAATGACTTAGCAAAGCTTGATGCTCAAATACGTGACAAAAATGAGTACACAGTAGGCGATAAAACTGAAAACATTCTCAAATATCAGTTCAGCGCTGCATTTGTTAACATCGTTGGAGGAGTAATTCATGGAAATGTCTTCGGTGGAGGATACTTCGGAGCAATCTACGGAAACACACACGTGCATATCGGCTGGAACTCAGTAATGCCCTATGATGATAATTCAAAAGGAGACTGTCATTACTATAATGATTACGGCGATGGCAATTATGCCAAAAAATCTTATCCATTTGACATAACTTCAGGAAAGGACAAGAGTACTTACGTAAACGATCTCTTCATCAATGGAACAGTTTATGCAGGCGGAGACAGGGGAGATCCTACAGCTCTCACAGTTGACTACGATTACATCAGTGTCTACGGAACCTCACATATATTCGTCAACGGAACAGGATATGCTACAGGAACGAATGTCTCAGATGCAACAAAGGCGATGTACATTCAGGGAAGCCTGTTCGGCAGCGGAAACTCCTGCAGCACTTTCTATGTAGACAAGAATATGAGCAGGTTCATCACGCTGACGAATTATAATGCAACAAATGAATTGAATCAATATATTATCTATTCAATTCAGAGGACAACAAACGTTACTCTCATCAGTTCATCAATAAGACTTCCAGGCAGGTCTGATGGTTCGAATCCAGATGTTACTGCATTATACTCGTTGAATCACGTCAATTCATTGACACTCAGATCAGGAAGCACTCTTATTCTTGACACAATTGTGCAGGATTTGAGAAATATTTACAGCAAGATAAACAAAGACAGCGATGAAGACGCTCAGCTAAACACTACAAACATCATTAGGCTGAATAATGGTATATCTCTCATCGTTGCAGAGCTTCAGATACACGAAGCATCAATCTCTGGTGTTATTTCAGATAATTCAGGCAATCCTCTTGCAGGTGCAGTAATAACATTCGTTACTAGTGGAAAGACATACTCCGCCATTGCCGATTCTCTAGGCGGATACACTCTGTCTAACATACCTCTGAACACTACGGGAAAGATTTCAATAGTTCATAACGGAAATGAAATGTATGCTCATGATCTGAATGAACTAACTGGAGATTTAACAATTAATTTCCCAAATCCTTCTTCATCGTTGGAAGCAACAGGTGAAAAAGCAGCTTCATCCACATATATTTTCGGAGAAGTCAATGGATACTTCAAGCTGGATATTCAGAACCCCAAATATTACGGGGGATATATCTACGGAGAACTGTATGCGAAGGGAGGATTCATTTACGGAGAGACCTTCAAAGATGTTGCAACGGGCACTGTACCTTACACAGATTATGCCTCTAACGAAGGAGGTTATAGAGTCTGGAAGGCAGGGGGAACGCATCAGAGCTCTACAACAACCCTGATTGCGGACGGCAACAAGAGTGAAAAATCGACAGATCCTGACACATCAGGATACAATACAGCAACCGGCAGCGCATCGCTGCCAATGACAACCACGGGAACAAAATATAAACTCGTTGGTTACACAATTTATCCCTCTCAGGCCACAAGTATCAGTAGACCAGATGAACACAGAAGCCTCACTCTGCTGCCGTATTACGGGGCTGTGGGAGGAGCTGACAGTCTGCCCGTTTCCGTATCAGATGTAAGCAGTTACTTCGGACTGCACATGGCTGTGAATCCCAATTCATTCAAGCCAGATCAGGGAACAGAGCAGCTCGCAGGACTCTGGATCGATCCCAACGTGACTGATTTCAGTGATTCTATTTATGAATCTCCTGCAACAACAATCGGCGGGACTACGCTGCCGGAGCTGGATTTCACTTTATATTATAAAGACGGAGTGAATGTAACTGGATCTGCAGGAACAGTAATCGTATTCGTTCAAGAGATGATCCCATTCACAAATACTGAGGGCAATATAGACTACCTCTTTGGGGATGAAATACAGATTTCAGTATCGATAGAAACACAGTCTAAGGTGGAAAATCACGGCGCAGATTACGAACAAGAAACTCATCTTTACCCCAGCACTACCGGGGAATACTCATGGAATTTCGTCATACCACCAGTAGGAAGCGGGAATGGTTATTATGACGTAACTCTGAACTCCATAACTTCAACGGGTGTGAATCTGAACAACTCTTCATTAGAGCCAACCGGAGCCAATCAGTATCAGTTGATAATGAGCGCCGTGAATAATCAGGACGGTTCAGAGGGATGGGACGGATTTGCTACTTCAGGAGAATATCTGACATCCGATTCGAAGGAAATCTCTATCGGCAGAAGCGACGGCAGATTCAACACGTCTATTGAATTCACGCTTAAAAATGAAAAAGATTTGGATAAGTACGCAACGGGAACTGTTACGGCAAAGTTTGCTGTAAAGTATTACGCTAATGGCGGCGCTGCGCTAATCAATTCAACACTCACCCTCACTATACATATTGAAAACAGAATCCCGGTATATACAGTGATATTTGAAACAGGAACTGATGCGACAGTCGTGCCTTATCAGCGTGTTGAATTCAGTGACACGCCTTATAAGCCGGTTGATCCCAGAAAAATAGTGCCCCTTACTAGCGTCAGTCTGATGAATGCTTCTAATCCTGGTGAACTGGTGTTCTTGGGATGGGAAAACAGTGATGGAAATATTGTTGACATCGAAACAGTGCCGGTTGTAGACGATACGACATACACTGCCGTCTGGGCATATAAACTGACATTCGACCATAATGATGGATCAGGGTCATCTACAGTAATATATTACGATGGCGAAGGTAAGGGATCAATGACGTTAGTGGATCCGTCTAGAACAGGATATATATTCAAAGGATGGTATGAATCAGAAGACTCAGCAAATGCACACGCTGACGATGGGCGGTCTTCCAGCTATTTTAATAACAAACCCCCAGTAACGCAGAATGATATATATTATGCTGGATGGGAAGAAATAAGCTACACTATTAAATTTGACTACAATAACGGCAAACTTAAGGAGAATGCAACAGATCCTTCACATGGCTCTGTGCAGATAGGCGGTACTGTAACTCTGCCCGAAGGAACAATACTCAGCCCTCCTGATTATAGTGACGCCAGTAAATCCTACAAATTCAACGGCTGGTCGTTAAACAGGAGCGCAGCGGTCGGCAGCAATGGAGGTTATACTCTTACCTCAGATGATATAACGACATATGCGGCGGGTGACACTCTTACATTCTATGCTATATGGTCTGAATCTGACAATCATAACGTTACAATCTCTGCAAATCCGAATGGCAGTGCTGATTTCAAGTATGTCATTCATGAAGGGAATGCTGTTCTCGATAATCCTACATATTCAACATACAGCGCTCCTTTCCTCGTCTCTGATAAAAGCTATGTTACAGTTACATGCACACCTAGATCAGGATATGGATTTACTTCATGGGATGGCAGCAGCGAAAAGACAGAAACAATAACTGTTCAAATTTCAAGTGATACGGAAATCAAAGCAAAGCTTACTGGAAAAACATATACCGTTACTTTTGAAGAAGAAGGAGTCGTTGCAAATAAGATAACAGTTCAATATGGCCAGGCATATTCATACAATCCCAATGCTCCAGACAATTCTAACTCATTTCCTGCTAATCCTACAAAAAACGCGTATGAATTCAAAGGCTGGTACTCGTCAAATCTAAACGAAACAGTCACAACGGATTCAATAGTGAGAATCGCTGGAGATCATACACTCACAGCTCAATTCAACGCAATTGATTATACAATTATCTTTCATTCAAATGCTAGTTCTGATACTACAAAACAGCAGATATTTAATATCAATCAGGAACCTTCAACGTATTCTCTGCCGCAAAATTTATTTGCATATGAAGGACATACATTCAGTGGATGGAATACAAATCCCAATGGATTAGGAACACAGATCCCTGATGGAGCCAATATATTTGAAATAAATGCTGATGATGGTTCATACAAATATCTTGAATTATTTACTAATGATAGTACATTAAATCTATATGCACAGTGGAAAAAAAGCAGTTTGACTATTACTGTTGAGGAAAATCTGATTTACGACGGCAAAGACTGGAGAGATCGTATAAATAATGTAGTAACAAGCGTTACGCTAGATGGAGCTACCATATCTGAGAGCCTAACTTACAAGTGGTTTACTGGAACTGGAACTGGAACTGACTATGTAGAAGTGTCAAATAATGGAGTAATTAATGCCGGCACATACTACGTTATGGTCACTCATACCACTGTAGATGGAGATGAGATTAAAAGTGCAATGACAAAGGTTGAGATAGGAAAGAGAAGTCTATCTGCAACGACTGTAACATTCACTGTTAATGATCTAACCTATGCGGGCGGACCACAGAATCCAACATTCAATATATCTGAGAATGTAGGCGGTATTGAACTGATCAAACCCTCAGATTATGACTTCTCGTATACTTATCCATCTGGTAAAACTAGTGTGACTGATGTTGGTGAATACACGCTCATTTTAACAGCTACTAAGAATGGAAATTATACTGGTAATATCCAAAAGACTTTTGAAGTAAATCCTCTGGGGATTACGATAACTCCCGTTGCAGGTCAGTGGAAATATTATGGTGATGATTTTAGTCATATTTATGGAACTGATAATGCTGGCCCGAATGATTATTATGGTTATACCATAACTTTCAAAAATAACGATGGTATCGACATAATATTGGACCGCGGTGAATTAGGCATAACAACTGAGTACGTTTCATACGATAAAATCTCTGGAGAGTTGTCAGTAATCAATGATAATGGCGTTGCCATTGGTCCTTTCGAAGACGTAGGAAATTACAACTTCAGTCTTGGATCAATTTCAAGCAGCTCACCTTCCAACTACGACATAATCTTAGATACGACTTCTCCCAAATTTGAAGTTAAACCACTGCCAATAATAATCAAACCCGATGAGGATCAGTGGAAGTTCTATGGCGATCCAGATACGCAGATTTACACTGGTAACTATCCACAAATCGGTACACCAAATAACAATATATCATACAAAATTATTGTAGATGGAAACGCTACTCCAATCTCTCCTGAGAATTGGAACACCACTTATCCTGGCTATGCTCAGTTAGAGGGTATAAAGGTATCATATGATAATCCAGATGACAATCAATATCTGAGTGTAGATACAAACGGGTATGATACAACCTTAACTCAGGGAGATAACCCCAATTATAAAATCTCCCTGTATGGCGAAAGTGACAATACTCAAGTCAAATTCATGATTAACCCACTTCCTATCTTCATAGTCCCTCTTGAAGGCCAATGGAAATACTACGGTTATGACCTTACAAAACTTGAAAACTTTGATAATAGTGATGCTAGGATATTCATTGGAGAAGATACTGAAAAAGTAGGATATGCTTCACTTCAATATGAAGTTTATACTTACAAGGGTTATGACAAACAAAATGCAGAAAAAATACAAGTAGGACTGGAGTCAGGTTATGCAGCCCTTGAAGGCCGGCTTCTTTCAGAGATGCTGAGGGGAGATTCGTCAGTATATAATGATGATAAGTCTGTTAAATTGTATACTTTTTATACATCTGAACTCAGATCATCAAATAATCCTAATTACAGTATATATTCATATGATTCTGATTATTCAGCAACATTAGGTTCAAACGTTGTATTGTCCGCTGAGGGAGCGCAGGCCAGCACCATTCCTACATCATCATATACTGGTAAGATTGAAAAAAGACCAACAGAAATTACATGGTCCAATGGACCTTATACGTATAATGGAAAAGATCAAATTAGCAGTGTAACCGCAAAATACGTCGATAAAGATAATACGGATCAGATACTTCCATCCTCAATCACTAGTCCTGAGGGAGTTGATAAATTCCTGATTGCTGGAGATTATGCATTCCTTGCAGATTTAACTGGTTCAGATAATTATGATTTTGGTAATTCATATAAACATAATATGACAATGGATAAGATAGGCCTTACAATATCTATAACCAATCTGGAAACTGTATATGATGGCAATAAATCATTTGAATATACTAACTCTAACTTACCAAGTAATATTGTATGCACCGGCACATTGGCCGATGGTGATAACATCACTAAAATAAAAATAAGTATAAATGAAAAAGATGTAAATACATATACTCTGGCGGATAATAACGTCGAAGTATCTGTTTTTGCTGGGTCAGACAATGTGAGTGACAGATCGAATTGTTACAGTATATCTGTAAACAACGGTAGCCAGTTAAAGATCACTCTGGCGACAATTACAGTTACACCGGACTCCAAGTCAAAAACGTATGGAGAGTTTGATCCTGAGCTAACTTACGAATGCACAGGTAATGTCTCAGGCGAGATTCCCGGCTTCGATGGGGGGTTAAAGCGTGAAAGTGGAGAAGATGTAGGTGCATATGTGATTAGTAATAATGATCTAGTTCTACAAGACTACCTCTCATTCAAAGCAACTAATTATATATTAAAATTCAGTGAGACGATTAGTTACTTGACAATTTCTAAAGCAGATACTACAGTAACGGTAACGGGTACTTCACAAACTGTAACATATAACGGCAGTGAACAGAGTGTATCAGGCTTTACAACATCTACTCTGCCTGATGGTGTAACGATAAGTCTGAAAAATGGCAGCACTGCAGAAGCTAAAGGTACTAATGTTGGCACATACAAAATGAATCTAACTGCTGATGCGTTTGAAGCTGTCAGCAATAATTACAATGTCACTCTTACAGTCGTTGATGGAGTATTGACAATTTCTAAAGCAGATACTACAGTAACGGTAACGGGTACTTCACAAACTGTAACATATAACGGCAGTGAACAGAGTGTATCAGGCTTTACAACATCTACTCTGCCTGATGGTGTAACGATAAGTCTGAAAAATGGCAGCACTGCAGAAGCTAAAGGTACTAATGTTGGCACATACAAAATGAATCTAACTGCTGATGCGTTTGAAGCTGTCAGCAATAATTACAATGTCACTCTTACAGTCGTTGATGGAGTATTGACAATTTCTAAAGCAGATACTACAGTAACGGTAACGGATGCTAAATTAACCGATGGAAATGTCTGGATTAAAAGCTTTGAAGGTTTGATAATCCATGGTTTAGTTGATGGAGACAGCATCACAAGCGGTACCCTATCAACTACTGACAGTGCCATTGGAAAATACAATTATACTGGGACTGATGCCACGTACTCCCAAACTCTCGGTGACGACTTTATCTGGACAGTCGATCTTAATACAATCAACGGAATTGGAAACTACTCGATAACTTACAACTTGCATGTAACAATAACAGACAAGAAAACATACACAGTTACATTCGACAGCAATGGCGGTAGTGAAGTAAAGACTGAAACTGTAAAGATTGGACAACATATTACAAAACCGACAGATCCAACAAGATCAGGTTACAAATTTGTAGGATGGTACAAAGAAGCAGCATTAGAAAATGAATGGGACTTTGATAAAGACGTAGTCACAGCAGACATAACCTTATACGCCAAGTGGGAAACAAAGGACCCTGACAGACCTACTTACTTCAAAGTAGAATACAATGCAAACGGAGGAGAAGGGGAAGTTCCGAAGTCGGAACTTCACTTCTCAGGCGAATTTGTAACTGTCAAATCGTCAGAGCTGTCAAAGAATGGATACATCTTCAAGGGATGGTGCGACTCATTCACTCAGCAGACATACTTGCCTGATGAAGAATTCAGAATGCCTAACAGAAATGTCTGTCTGACAGCAGTATGGGAAGAAAGTAATCCTCCTACTCCTGGAAAAGAAGTTACAGTTACATTCGTAGTAGACAACGCTTTCTACGGAGAATCAAAGACTCATATCAACACTTCACTAGGAGAATCAATGCAGCCTGATCCTGTCAAAGAAGGATATGACTTCGCAGGATGGTATACAGAAGATGATCAGGTCTTCACAGCAGATTCAATAGTAAAAGGTAACATGACAGTCTACGCAGACTTCAAATTAAACAAAGACTACGTCATAGTTACTTTCGTTATAGACAACGAAATTTACTTAGAAAAAGTCTGCAGGAAAGACAACATTCAGGAACCAGTCATACCTTACAAATTAGGAAAGGAACTGAATGCATGGTATTTAGACAGAGAATTGCAAAACAAATTCAGTTTTGATTCAGTAGTGTCAGAAGATCACATAACACTATATGCTGAATGGAAACAAGACGAGAATGTAATGATCTGGTTGATCTTCATACTCTTCGCAGCATTCATGGCAGCAGTGATAGCATCAGCAAAGAGAGTGTCATTCTTCATCAATGAGAATGACGAAGAGAAGTATGCATCAGTAATCATGTTCGGAAAGGGAACTCTGGGAGACAGGCTTCCTCAGATTCCTGACGATCAGAACTTCTCAGGCTGGTACTCAGAATCAGGAGAACTGATAACAGAAGAATCAGAGATCACTCAGAGCATGAAAGTCTATGCTCACTGGAAAGAGTGATCTCAAACCTCTTTTCTTTATTTAGCAAAAAGGTTAAACAAGATAACTCAATGCAACAGTATGCATCCATCCAAGGGAATCCAATACACTAAAAGCAGGATTCTAGAAGGAAAGAAGATCATTCTCGGCGTAACGGGAAGCATTGCGGCAGTGCAGGCCTTTGAGTTGTCCAGAGAGCTCATGCGGCACGGCGCAGATGTTCATGTAGCAATGACTCAGGATGCAGAGAAGTTCATAACGGCAGTCTCAATGCATTTTGCCACAGGCAATGAGGTTACGACAGAGATAGACGGCAGAACTCAGCACGTATCATTTTTAGGAGAATATGAAGGACAGGCAGATCTTCTGCTGATCTCGCCGTGCACTTCCAACACCATCTCGAAAGTTGCAGCGGGAATATGCGATACCTCAGTAACAACAATGGCCTGCGTAGCTCTGGGAACAAAAGTACCGGTAATGATCGTGCCGGCCATGAATCTTGCAATGTATGAGAACCCGGCAGTGCAGAGAAATGTTGAATTTTTAAAGGGTGCAGGAGTGACATTTGTCGGTCCAGACATTTCAGGCAAGAAAGCTAAGAATGCAGGTACGCAGGAAATTGTGGAAGCGGTCATAACCAAATTGGGAAAAAACAGACTGGCGGGAAAGAAGCTGCTCGTCATAGGCGGAGCTGCAAGAGAAATGATTGATGATGTCAGAGTGATCTCAAACATTTCATCAGGAGAAACGGCAGTGGAACTGGCACTGGCAGCCGCGAGGCAGGGAGCAGAGACAGAACTGTGGCATGCATCGATGTCGGTAAGCGTCCCGGACTTCATAAAATCGAAAAAGTTCGAATCTGTAAATGACTTAATCAAGATGATTCCAGATGAAAGCGAATACGACATCGTCCTCGTACCTGCAGCCCTCTCTGATTACTCACCTGTAAGGCAGAAGGGAAAGATCTCATCAGATGAGGAGCAGATCACTCTCACTCTGACAAAACTTCCCAAAGTCCTTCCTCAGCTGAGAAGAACAGCCAGGTTCCTTGCAGGCTTCAAAGCAGAAAGCACAGGCGGGGAAGAGTTGATCAAAAAAGCAAAAGCACGCATGGACGAAAACTCGCTGGATATGATAGTGGCCAACAACATTCTTGACGTCTCTGAGGGAAAAACAAAATCAAAGATAATTCTCAAAGACGGAACGATAGAAACTTTCGAAGGAAGCAAAGCAGAGCTGGCAGAAAGGATCATCGAAAGCATCGCGGAGCATATTGAATGAAAGCAACAGCTTTTTGCCCGGGACACATCACAGGTTTCTTCTCGCCGAAAAGGCACCGGGATCCTTTAAAATCCGGATCGCTGGGGGCAGGCATATGCATAGACCAAGGAGCTGTAACAACTCTTTCTGCAACTGAAGGAAACAGAAGCATCAAGGCAGCTGTGGATGGAAATGCAGCGCCTGTAACAGAAACAGCTTTAGACCTGCTGCTGGGAGACAGAGAATTACAGATCAGGTCAGAAACAGTCTTGCAGCTTCCCTGCGGTGCAGGCTTCGGTACAAGCGCAGCGGGCACGATTTCGGCAGCTGCCGCATTATGCTCAATTCTTTCATTGAGCAGAGAAGAAGCAGTAAGGGCGGCACACATAGCAGAAATAAAGCACAACACCGGTTTAGGGGATGTAGCAGCCATTTTCAGATGCGGAGTCACATACAGGCTGAAGGAAGGAGTGAAGCCTTACGGGAGAGTGGAAAGACTGGACTGCACACCGACGATCACCGCCTGCGTCTTCAAAAATCCCCTCAGCACAGCGGACATTTTAACAGATAAAGAAAAAAATAAAATAATTTCCAAGGCCGGGGAAAAATGCATTGCAGAGATGAGGCGCAGTCCCAGCCTGGATAATCTATTCGCATTGAGCAGAAGATTCACAGACGAAAGCATGTTGGCTTCAGAAGAGGTAACGGAAGCCCTCAGAGCCCTGGGAGACACGCAGGCTTCAATGATTATGCTGGGAAACTCAGTTTTCGCTCTCGGCAGCGGAGCAGAAGATATACTGAGCGCATTCGGAAAAACGTTCGTTCTGCATACAGATACAACAGGACCGAGAATTCTCACTCGTACAGAGTGAACAGGACAGTATCTCCCTCGACATCAAAGAGGCCTATTCTGGCGCCGCAGTCCAGCCACCCGTGGGCGTAGTTGACGCTGGCAAAGGCATTGACATAGTCGCCTGTTTCTTTGAAGTGCACGGCATCGCTGTAGTAGGAGCGGGCCATATTTTCAAAGTCTTCAGCCATTCGTCTTGCGAATGACTTTTCAGGAGCGGCAATTTTTATCTTGTCTAAGGCGCGCTTTGTTATGTCAAGATATTTCATGATTTTTTCATCAGTAATCACATTCATCAGGAATCACCGTAACGCTTTCTCCGCCGTGCCTGCTTTCACGGGGTCTGACCTCAACAATCAAAGGCATCTGGATACCGCCGCCGACACACATGGCGACACCGATGGGAAGACGCTGGATCTCGTCAGCCATGCTGGCGGTGAGGCCTTCCACAGAGCCGGAAATGGCTTTGAGGTCATTGGGATTTGTAACTTTTAAAATGATCTGGGTATTGCACTGGCTTAAGACGTTCTTGTCGATCTTGGCAGCTCTCTGGCTGATTATCGCCAGACCGAGACCGAACTTTCTTCCCTCGGCGGCGATGGTCCTGAAGATCTTCGAAGACGCGACAGTGCCCTGCTGCGGGCAGAAGTTGTGGGCTTCTTCGACAACAAGCATCATCGGCGGAACTGCATTGACTTTCCTCAGTTCAAACAGGGCAGTGCAGATTCTGTTGACAATTAATTCTGAAAGTTCAGGCGGAGTGCCCTTGAGGTTGACAATCGTTGTCATGTTCTTCTTGACAAGCTCGGAGATCTTTGTTCCCGAAGGCGCGAAGATCTTGGCATCGTCAAGATACTGCAGCTCGCAGATCAGAGCATAATTGTTCATGTCGTCCTCCCTTTCCAGCACGCTTATCACGTCTTTGAGGGAATAGTCCTGTTTTGAGTTTCTCAGCGCATCAATGGCTTTCTTGAGGAAGCTGAGATGCATCTTGCTGTTTTTTATGTTGGTCAGAGAAAGAATGTCATTGGCCTCAAGATTGGAAAGGGTGAATTTAAGGGGCAGCGCATCAGGGTTGGACACAGGGTCTGTGGCAAACTCAATTATCCTGTCTGCGTACCCGCGGGGCTCGACATGAAAATCCCTGGAGGTCTCAAGCACGCTGCCAGCCTCCTTCATTGAACCGTACTCGCCGTGCGGATCCAAAACCAGAACGGTAACGTTGTGCTTGATCAGCTCTTCAAGCAGATCGCCGCACAGAAAGGATTTCCCGCCGCCGGTCTTGGCAAGAATGCTGACATGCTTCTGTACCAGAGAGTTGATGTCCAATTCCACTCTGATATCATGCCCGTACAGCAGACCGATGTAAGCGCCTGTTTTCGTATGCTCCCTGAGTCCGAGGGACTTCTTGATGATCTCATCTTCAGCATGATACACATACTGCCCGGCCCTGAAGGGAGTGCGGGGAGTCTGGAGAAGTCCTCTTTCATCGCGGTAGCCGATGATCTCTATTTTGGCAGTGGTCTTCTCATGAATATCAACTTCCTGCCCCTGCCCGATCATCCTGGCTTTTTCCAGGGACAAGTCGGTCTTCCGCTGAATATCAGCAACCTGTCCGATCACCCAGCCGGCTTCCTCATGCTCGATCTGCACATACTCCAGCTTCTGCAGCTTGGAAAGAACGCTGATGTTAAGCACAGCGGTTCCGACATCGCCGTAGATGATACCGGCGGCTTCATCAGACAGACATTCAGAAAACATTTAGCGCATCCCGTCTGCTTAATCGAAATAGAAGATTTATAGCTAACGACTTGGAAGACCGCAGGCATTCCAGTTCTGACTGGAAAATTATAATACTTACATTCTTGTTGCCTTATCAATGATAGTCATCGGTGGTACATCCTCTAAGAAGCTGGCGCAGGATCTGGCTAAGGAATTAGATTCAAAATATGTTCAGGCACAAGTTTCAAGGTTTCCGGACGGCGAATGCTATGTCCGTATCGAGGAAGATGCTCTCGATGATGATGTTATAGTCGTCCAGAACACTCATCCCGACAACAATCTGGTGGAGATGCTCCTGATTCAGGATGCCGCTCTCGGCCTGGGAGCAAAAAGCGTCACCAGCGTTGTGCCTTATTTTGGATATTCCAGGCAGGATGAGCGCTTCAACAAGGGAGAGGCGCTGAGCGCCAAAGTCATGGTTGACATCATGGGGCTCACCTCGACAAGGCTGGCTTCAGTGGATGTCCACAAGCCTGTAGTTCTTGACTGGTTTGCCGGAAAGACCTACAACATCTCGGCAGCACACTGCATCGGGGAGTTCTTCAAAGACAGCGGCATCGATCTCGTGCTTGCTCCAGACGAGGGAGCTCTGGACCGCGCAGCAGCAGTCGCAGAGGCCATTCATGCAGAGTTCGACAATCTTGAGAAAACAAGACTGTCCGGCGAAGTGGTGCGCATGGCTCCCAAGAACGTTGATGCCAAAGACAAGAGCGTTCTGATCGTTGATGACATCATCTCCACCGGCGGTACGATTGAAGCAGCCGCCAACCAGCTGAAGGTGTTGGGCGCCAAGAGCGTCATCGCCGTCTGTACACACGGGCTGTTTGCCAAAGATGCGTTAGACAGGCTGCGCAAGTGCTGCAATGCTGTTTACTCAACCAATACAATTGAAAACGAAGTGTCTGTGATCTCTGTGGCTCCCGAGATTGCCAAAGTTTTGAGGGATTGAATTTGTCCAGCATTAAAAAGGATGAGAATTTCAGCGAATGGTACAATGAGATCGTGGAGGAAGCCGGGCTTACTGATAAGCGCTATCCCATCAAGGGCATGAATGTCTGGCCCGCCTACGGCTGGAAAATCATGAGATATGTGGACTCCTACATCCGCGAGGAACTCGATGCCACTCACCACGATGAGGTATGCTTTCCTCTTCTGATTCCGCAGACAGAGTTCCAGAAGGAAAAGGAGCATATCAAGGGCTTTGACGCCGAGGTATACTGGGTCACCAAAGCAGGCGATAACGAGCTGGACATTCCCCTGGTGCTGCGTCCTACTTCCGAGACGGCGATGTATCCCATGTTTTCTCTCTGGATACGTTCCCACTCCGATCTGCCGCTGAAAATCTACCAGCTGGTGAACACATTCAGGTATGAAACGAAACAGACAAGGGCGTTTATCCGCGTCAGGGAGATTCATTTCTTTGAGTCGCACCCCTGCCACGTTGATGAGGAGGACGCACAGAAGCAGATCGAGGAAGACATTCAGATTCTTTCCAGGATCGCTAAGAAACTGTGCATGCCCTACATGCTTCTGAGAAGAACTGAATGGGACAAGTTCCCCGGAGCATACTATACTGTGGGAATCGACACCACTCTTATCAAGGGCCGCTCTCTGCAGCTGGGTTCAATACATCACTATCATGAGAACTTCTCCAAGCCCTTTGACATTAAATATGAAGATCTGAACGGGGACCTGAAATATGTCCATCAGACCACTTACGGAATGTCTGAACGTCTTCTGGGTGCTGTCATCGGCGTTCACGGAGACGACAAAGGTTTAGTGCTGCCTCCGGCCATTGCTCCGTTCCAGGTTGTTATCATTCCCATCCTGGCCAAAGGCAATGTGGAGGAAGTCGAGAATCAGGCCTGCATTCTGCGCGATGAGCTCAGAGCAGCAGGTATAAGAGTGGAACTGGATGACGGCGATGAGCGTCCCGGCAACAAGTTCTTCAAATGGGAGCTCAAGGGAGTTCCGCTGCGTCTCGAACTTGGAGAAAGAGACATCAAGAACGGCGTAGTGGCATTTGCCAGGCGCTTTGACGGTCAGAAAGGATCGTTCCAGCGATCTGAAGTAACAAGCCTCGTCAAAGCTGAGCTGGATAAGATCGCTGAAGAAATGGACGCTAAAGCCTGGGCAAAAATGAAGGAGTCCGTTATCTCCGTGGACGATCTGGAAAATCCTCCGGAAATGATCCTGCGCTTCGGCTGGTGCGGCGATGAAAACTGCGGCAAGGCCATTGAGGAGAAGACAGGACTCAAGATCCTCGGCACTCCGTACATTCATGAGGAGTTCCACGGTAAGTGCGCCGGCTGCGGCAAGGACACAGACATCGTGGTTTACTCTGCCAGGGCTATGTAAGCCCTTCAAAACCTTTTCATTTATATACGATAAAATTAAAACGAGAGACCAAATCCGAGCCTCGTTGAAAACTAGTTAGTCTGGCTGAATAAAATCTGTAATGCCTTCAGGGAACTCAAGATATGATGGATTCAGCCTTTATCTATGATTGTTTTCTCCCTTTCGAAGTATTTTACACATCTTTTTCCTAACTAACTTTTATAAGCACAAAAAACAATATAAGAACTAAGATGGAGGTGACCGCCCTCGTAAGAGGACGGGGTTCGTAAAGTGAACCACGCTTTGACTGGATAATTACATCCAGTCGATAACTATCGACAATTTGCCGATAGTTATTTTAACTCTGAATCGTGGGAAACGAGTTACTTTTGCTGAAATCAGCACTTTCACCCCCTACCCAACACGGATCCAAGCCCAATGGATGAGCGCCAAACTACCTCCATTGAGCTTGGCTTCGCCAATTGGGCATTTTTTGATTGCATTTACTGTATATAATTATTGGTCTGGACTATGTTATAAACAAATATTCGCAAAAACAGAAAAATTATAAAAAAATGTTTATCCAGAGGGATAAACTAAGCAATTCATTCGGCTTCTGGTTTGTTCTTCGTGAGAAGAAGTCCGCAAATTCCGAGCAGGATTAAAATGATCATTATTGAATAGATTGGAATGTACTCTGCACTGAATATATTCCAGCTTCCATAGGCAACTCCCCAGCCGATGTATATGGCCAGTGCCAATATTATCAGTATGAAGGAGAATATCCTTATGGCTTTGTGAGGAAAGTCCGAATCTGCCATCTTAACGTCCAATAACGCAGACCTATTAAACATTTATTATGCAGTTTTTGGAAAATCAGCATCCAAACAATAGCAGACTTTCAGTCTGCAGCCGTCATCTGATCATCTTCAGAATTTTCTCATTTTTAGATTGTCAGCTCAGATGCTAGCGGATCAGCATCAAGTGTAGACTCTATGCAGGCTCCCGTAGCCATTTTAAATACTGTATTCTTATTCCGCAGTATGCTCCTTGAAGGGGATTTAATCTATCTGCTTGACTCGAAAGGATACCGACACTGGCTGACTCTTGGAAACGGCATGGTCCGCGTCCAGGGACTAGGAGTTGTAGACTCATCAAAGATCATCGGCCAGGAGGACGGATACGCTCTTTCGATTGCCGGCAGGACCTTTACAGCTCTCAAGCCGATGATCGGAGATCTTATGCAGTCATTAGAGAGGGGTCCGCAGATCATAACTCCCAAGGATGCAGCTACGATAGTTTTCCGTCTGGGTCTGAGAGCCGGAGAGACCGTGGTAGAGGCAGGCGTAGGCTCTGGAGCATTGACAATGGCTTTGATCAATTCGGTAATGCCGACTGGAAGGGTAATCTCTATGGAATTCAGGGAAGAGTTTGCCAGAGGCGCAGAGAAGAACATCAAAAGGGCCGGGCTTCATGAATTCTGGGAAGTCAAGATCGGAGACATCAGAAAAGACAGCCCGGGCGTGATGGCAGACGCGGTCTCCCTGGACATGCCCGATCCCCAGCTGGCTCTGGACAATATCGAAGCATTCCTGAGGCCGGGAGGAAGAATCTCCGCATATGTTCCCAATACTAATCAGCTTGCTGATGTAGTTCACGGGCTGGAAGACAGGAATTATATCGAGATTGACGCACTGGAGAATATTCAGAGAAGAATGGAAGTGCACCCAGGCGGAGTGAGGCCGTCTTTTGAGAATCTCGGGCACACAGGATACCTGATCTTTGCAAGAAAACCATCGAGAAATTAGAGCAACTTAAATTACATGGAGTGCGTTGCCTCCCACGGTACTAATCATGGTTAATGCAGAGATCAGAATCGAATTGAAAAAAGGAGTAGCCGATCCAGAGGGAGCCAACACCAAAAAAGCGTTAGAGCTTCTGGGATTCAAAGGCATTCTGGGAGTTAAAACGGTCAAAGTGTTCTCTATGGAGCTGGATATGAGTGCCGAAGAGGCCCTTGCAGCCTGTGAGGAGATGTCCAGAAAACTCCTTGCCAACCCTGTGATCCAGTCATATAAGATTGAGCTCAAATGAGGGATTTAATGCTCGATTTGAAATTGGCAAAGAAACGGGATGTTCCCTTCTCGCTTTATGATATTGATATTTTCTCAGCTTCAGACGAAGAACTCAAGGAGATATCCTCAAAACTGGGACTTAATCTTAGTCTGCAGGAAATGAAGGATGTCAGAGCATACTTCCAGTCTAAGCAGAGAATGCCGACAGATGTTGAAATCCAGTCGATTGCGCAGGCCTGGAGCGAACACTGCTGTTACAAGTCTTCTAAAGTATTTCTGCGCGAGAACATATTCAACACTCCTACCACTGATGTTCTTTCAAAAGGCGATGCGGGAGTAATGAATTTTGATGATGATTATGCCTACTGTCTGAGAATAGAGAGTCATAACCATCCGTCTGCAATTGAACCATACGGAGGTGCAGCCACAGGTATCGGAGGCATTGTCAGAGACGTTCTGGCTATGGGTGCCCAGCCGATTGCCCTCGTAGACCCGCTGTTCTTCGGAGAACCAGACTTAAAAGAGGTTCCGGCAGGGACAAAGCTTCCCAAGTATCTGATCAAGGGAGTCGTAGGAGGAATAAGAGACTACGGCAACAGGATCGGCATTCCTACAGTGGCAGGAGGAATGTTCTTCGATAAGTCATACACGGGCAACTGTCTTGTCAACGTAGGATGCATCGGCTTCCTGAGGAAAGACAAGCTGCTGAACAATTCCGTCAAAGGAGTCGGAGATGTATTGATCCTCGTAGGAGGAAAGACAGGCCGCGACGGCATTCACGGAGTCAACTTTGCTTCAGCAGAACTTCATGAAAGATCGGAAGACGAATCGAGAGGCGCAGTGCAGCTCGGAGACCCGATCATGAAAGAGCCCACAATCCATGCCTGCCTGGAAGCCAATGACAAAGGCCTGCTTTCAGGAATAAAGGATCTCGGCGGAGGAGGACTTTCCTGTGTGGTGGGAGAGATTGCTCTGGCAGGAGGCTGCGGAGCAGTGGTCCAGGTAGATGCAGTGCATCTTAAGGAAGAGGGATTGGCGCCCTGGGAAATCTGGGTTTCAGAATCGCAGGAACGCATGATGCTGGCAGCTCCCAAGGAAAACACGGAAGCCATTCTTGACATCTTCAAAATGTGGGACGTTCCGGCTGTGGTGATCGGCGAAGTAGTCGATGAGCAGAAAGTCACACTTTATTACAAAAATGAAATCATTTACGAATTGGACTTAGACTTCCTTACCAAGGGGCCGGAATACTGCCGTCCCTGTGCGGAAGCGGAGGACATTCCGAAGACTGCAGTAAAGAAGCCGCAGATTCCGGGCGATCTGAGCAGCGTGCTGTTGTCTTTATTGTCAGACCCGAACGTGGCTTCCAAGGACTGGGTCATCAGACAGTATGATCATGAAGTGAGGGGAAACACAGTCATCAAGCCTCTGCAGGGAGATGTTTCTCATCCGGGACCGGCAGATGCTACAGTCATCAGGCCCCTGCCGGGAAGCTGCCGCGGTCTGGCAATCGCCATCGGAGTCAATCCGTGGTTTGCAGGACTTGATCCTCTGAAAGGAGGAAAGTCTGCCATTGATGAAACATGCCGCAACATCACGGCAGTCGGAGGAAAGCCGCATGCTCTCACAGACTGTCTCAATTTCGGAAACCCGGAGAAACCTGAAAAGCTCTATGAGTTCCGCGAAGCCTTGAAGGGAATCGGCGATATGGCAAAGGCTTTGAATCTGGCTGTTCCCTCGGGAAATGTTTCATTCTATAACGAAACAACCTACGGCTCTGTGCTGCCGGCACCGACAATTCTCGGAGTCGGCATTGTGGAAGATATCAGAAAATGCGTTACCACCGACTTCAAGGAAGAAGGCAATCCTGTATATCTGGTAGGAAAAACGAAAGATGAGATGGGGGCCTCGCTGCTCTGGCGCAGGTTCGGAGGAGAAGGCGGAAACGTGCCGGACTCTGATCCTGAAGAGCTGTCAAAGAATTCTGACATCGTAAGAGAAGCAATCAGCTCGGGACTGGTAAAAAGCTGTCATGACTGTTCAGACGGGGGAGTTGCTGTTGCCGTGTCTGAAATGTGCATCGGCGGGAACGTAGGCTTTGAAGGAACACTGCCTGAAGACATGCCGGCTGAAGTCTTCCTCTTCTCTGAATCGAATTCAAGGTTCATTCTGGAAATCGATGCCGCCCAGGAATCAAAGTGGAAGGAGCTGGCAGGAGACAGGGCACAGAAGATAGGAGAGCTCAGGGGAGACAAGATTGCTTTCGGCAGCAAAGTAAGCATTTCCGTGCAGAGTGCCAGAGATGCCTGGTCTAAACCTTTGTGGAATATAATGGGGTGATTAAGATGGATACAAAAGACATAAAAGTCTGCGTACTGAGAATAGAAGGCACCAACTGCGAAGATGAAACGAATGAAGCCTTCAGAATGCTGGGTGCGTCTGTAGAAACAATCCACCTTAAGCAGCTCACATCTGATGTCTCTCCGGCACTGAGGCGCAGTCTGGAAGACTATCACATTCTGGCATTTCCCGGAGGCTTCTCTGCTGGAGATTATGTCAGAGCCGGTGCGATCTTCGCAGCCAGAATGAAATCTGCTCTTGCGGGGGACCTGCAGAAGTTTGTGGAGTCAGGCAAACCTGTGCTGGGAATCTGCAACGGCTTTCAGATCTTAGTCGAACTGGGACTTCTGCCGGCCATGGGCAAGACAATGAGTGATTTTCCTCAGTCTGCCTTGTATACCAATGACTCTGCCAGATTCGAATGCCGCCCGACATTTCTGAGACATGACAACAGGGGCAGGTGCCTCTTCACATCTCAGATTCCGCAGGGAAAGGTGCTCATGATTCCCTCTGCACATGCAGAAGGCAATCTGAAGTTCCCGTCAGACATGCAGAGCAAGTATCTGGAGAAGCTTGAAGAAAACGACCAGATCGTATTCAGATACGTCAATCCCAATGAGGATGAAGTCTCATATCCCTGGTGCCCGAACGGTTCGATCTCGCAGATCGCCGGTATCTGCAACGAAGGCGGAAATGTACTCGGCCTGATGCCTCATCCTGAAAGGGTCATGTTCAGATTCCAGCATCCTGACTGGACAAGATCAAAAGAATGTCCGGACGGAGCTGGAGACGGCAGGGCAGTCTTCCAGTCTGTGCTGGACAGCGTAAAAAAATCTTTCTGAGAGTTTTTATTCTACGCTGATGTGGATCTCCACCTGGTCTCCATCGGAGATCCCCAGCGTATGTCTCAGATTATATTTGCATAAAACTTCAAGTGTGTCTGTGTAGTGGGAACGTGAAGGAATCGTAACGGCGCATTCGAGGTTCTTGATCGTTGCCGGATAGCATCTTACGTCTCCAAAGGTTCTTTCTTCATGCTGGAACCCCTCAACGACAACGCTCCTGCTTCTGCGCATTATTTCTATCTTGGGAAGATCTTTCTGTCCCACTTTCAGATTCAGAGTTCCATCGAATGGAATATAGCCTAATTTTTCTTCAAACTGGCTGCGGTAACCCGGCTGATTGACATAGTATTGGCCTTCACCCATGCCGGTTACGAGGGTTCCTGTAATCGTTATGCTGTTTTTAGAATCAAAAATCATCTGATATTCAGAGTATTCCTGTCTTAAGGCTTCTACTCCCAGCGGGGTAATCTTAATCCTCTGTTTTCTGGCTCCCAGATCTCTTTCGATAAGGTTTTCATCGAGCAGTTCCAAAATCCTCTTTGAAGCGGACTGCTGGCTTATTCCGAGATCTTTTCCGAATTCTCTGGAAGACATGGAAACATAATCAGTCATGCCGCCCATCACAGCTATTCGCCTAAGAGCAATTGAGAATTTCTCATTCATAAAAAACCTCTGAACGATTTACAACACCATTTCATACAGATTATTTATAGATTCAGCCGTCAGTTTGGACGTTCATGAAATTAAAAGTATGTCAGATGCCTGAACATCCGACTTTAAAGGGTTATTCTGCGTCTTCGCCGCCTTCAAAGTACTGCTGGACGGCATTGTAGATATCTTCCATGCCGGTTCCGTTCTCTGCTGAAACCGGAGTGAGTTCGCGGTACATTCCTATCGACTCCATGGCCTTCAGGAACTCAATGTTCATGACAGACTGAGAATCAATATTTCCATCTGTGAGGGCATTATAAAGAGCGTAGGGGTCTTTTGCCCAGCTTTCCATTTCTGCCAGCACGTCGTCGCTGAGAATGTCTGACTTTGAGAGTATGTTGAGAATTGGAATTGAGAATCTAAATTGAGTGATGGCGCAAAGCATCATATCAGATACAAACCCGTTGGGGCTTTTAGCCAGCATCGGGTCTGAAAGGAACAATAAAAATCCAGAGTCACGTCCGAGCTCCTCTATTATGGCTGTAGATGACTGCCTGAAGGCAAAAAGTTCCATCTGGCCAGGGGTATCGACCAGAGCAAACCTTGCTCCCATTTCCTTAACTGTCGGACCCCATTCTTTGATGTTTACCGCCATCAGATCTGCTGCGGCAATCTGGGCGCCGTTGGGGCCGAGGGAATAATCCTCCATTACCTCGCTGAGGTTTACCCAGTCTCTTATGTCTACATCGGCATCATAAGGCAGGTAATCGGCGCCTGGATCCAGATTGACTATGATTGATTCAAGGCCTATGTTGTCCAGCCATTCCTGGTATGCCCGCACCAGTGAACTTTTCCCGCTGCCGGCTGTCCCTGTAAAATACAAATAATTCATGAGCAGAGCGCTAATGATTACGGGAGATCAAATATCTTTCTACAATTGTATTATCTCTGTGTATCTATGAAAATAATTCTGCTTTGAAATAAGCTTCGATAGAGTTTTTAATACTGCGCACTCATAATATGGTTATGGCTAAAACAAATATGACTATAACAATTCCAGAACAGTTGATCTCTAGAATCGATGAAGAGGTATCTAAGAACGGCTACAGCTCAAGAGAAGAACTTATATTATTCATTCTTCGTTATTATTTTGATAAAAATGGAAAAATCACAACACCTATGATTTAAATATTATAGACCTTCCCGGTTACTTACAAGTAACTCATTCAATATATTTCTTAAGTCATATTCTATATCTATGACAGCACAAACGTCTAAGAAATATCCAGTAAAATCAAGCGTTTCCAAAGAGTTTCTGGATAAGATTGACAGGGAAGTAGCTAAGAAAGGTTTTAACGGTCGCGGTGATTTTGCGCAATTCTGCATGAGATACTATTTTGCAGATCAGGATCATTGTGACTGTATAAATAGCGAGATAATCTTATTAAACTCTAAGAAGCAACAAAAAAAGTAAAGTATAATTGGAGGCCGGTGCGGATATGATTGTTTGACTGAACGTCTGGTCTTCATATATCTTTTGCTGATTTTTCTTATATTGGGATGCGGGTATCCTGCCATTGCTGTTTCTGATTGATTGATGTGTACATTTTTGTAACTTATAAGTAACGAAGATAGTAAGTTATGGATGATGTTAAAGGCATGAAGAAATGGCAACTGGATAATTTTTATCAAATGATGTCAATCCACCTTCACTCAAATATTCATCAACAAACGCATATGCCATTTCTTCGCACATTTAGCTGCATGAGAACTCATCACAGGTCTCTTTCAATCATGTTCATCAGGTACCGTGCACGATAATCGCTGAAATTATGCACGTTTACCAGATGTTTTATGACAATACTATCTGAAGAAAAATTTCTGTTGCACACAGGGCAGCGGTGCGGCAGATGTTTATGATCTTTTATCGGTATTTTGCCATGTAGATTCAATGCTGATTCAGAAAGTGTTGCTGAATTTCTGCTTAATAGATTAATGCAGTCGTTTCTCTCTGCAGCTTTCCAATATCTTTCTGTCATGTGGGAATCTGTAGGTATCCCTCTCAACCAGCTAAGGATCTTTCTGAATTCTGTCTTTGTAAACTCATCTTTTCCATGCTCTTTGTAAAGCTCTACCATGAGTGCTGAAAGCATCTTGTTGAATCTGCACAGCTTGCAGCTGCAGCTCATCAAAACTCCCTCTGCTGAAGTTCTGTTTTGAAGTTTTTGGATTTGATGTTACAAATACGTTTTAATCCAAGTTCTATAAACATCCAAATTTGTGCTTGGGATTCAAATTGTATACTGCTCTCTGCATCTGGATTTAAAGATATATCTAAGAAGTTCATTCTTGCTTTAGCTCTGATTAGATAGTGGCGAGCATATCGTCTGCATCTTATTCCATTAGATCTTTCAGGAAGTAGACCTGCTAATGCTGGTTTTATTTTTATCAGTTCTTTTGACTTTTTGAGAAAGATTAGATATTGCAATACCGCAGAGCTACCGCTATATTGTATGTATATTTCTAGCATTTTTTTCCTCCAAAAATTTTAAAAGATACTTAGCTTGAATTGATAAATTTCAAAATTTTGATTTTTCATATCTTCCTATGTATGCTGTGAAATGAGCCATTTTTGTACGCATACAGCTTCCGACATACTTCTTTTGTTAACTCTGTGTGATTGCCAGAGGGCACCTTTTTAGTCACCAGTATTTCATTCATATTCTCTTCCATCCATTTCTTATTGGTTTGTGAAAAATCTAATTACTTCAATGGAATATTAGTATATAGTTATATTGGTTAATGAAAAATGCAATTATCACTAACATGGCTTATGTTGATATTGCATATTGCCTTGTGTAATAACCAACATGGAACTAGATAAACACCAGCAGGCAATGATTAAACATCTCTTTAAAAACGGAAGAATGAAAAAGAGTGAGGTATACACAGTTGTCCCTACTGGTGGTAATAGAGCTAGAAAGCTAGATGAAATGAAATCATGGGGATTTGTTACATACGATATCAGAAAATACGAAAATAATACAACTTTTGTAGAGTTGACTGAAAAAGGAAAAATGATAGCTCAAAGACTGATCGAAATCGATCAAATCTCAGAAGGAAAAGTTCCAGAAAATCAAGTTTTATAGGTACTTTCGCATATGCCTAATTGTAAAGATGATAAACAATTCTCTCTTGGCTACACCAAATGTTGTTAAAGTTCTGTTTAAGCTTCTTGATCTTGATGAGCCTGTGTACATATCTGGATTATTGGATGTTGTGAGTAATCAAAATAGGCTTAAAGACCTATTAAACTCATTAGAATCTGCAAATCTTGTGAGTATGTCAAACAGAGATCCCGTGAGACGTAGCCGTAAGGTCTCCTTAACAGAAAAAGGAAAACAGGTAGCAGAGCTGCTTAAGCAGGCTGAGGATCTCATCAACGATTGATTTTATTTTTCTGCATTAATAAGCAGCTTTTCAGACTTTATGCAAACTCATACATCATTGTTCATTCATCACTCATTGGATGCGAACATAAAGAGTCTCTATGTTGGATGATGATTACAGATGTATTCTGGTTATACATGGAATATCGCTGATTTTGAAATATTCAATCAGCTATAACCTCTAAAATCTTTTTAAGTTCTTTTTCGAACATATCTCTGCACATTTCATATTTGTTGCTCCAGCGATATACTCTTTTACGCATGCCATTGCTGTATGTAAGACAGTAGTAATCAGGCAGTATTAATCGCTCTGATCGCGTTCTGATCTTTCTCAGAATATTAATGATTCTCTGTTCCGGCATGCCGGTTTTCTGTGCGATTGCTTGAATATTTTGATGCAGAACATTTCTGTAAAAAACAATCTGGAGTTCAATGGGATCAATACTCATTGCCGTCCCCCGTTTCATTCAAAAGTTTATTTGCCTGTTTCAGATGCTCAGCTATTTCTCTGCCTTTGTCTGTAAGATCTATATATCGTGTATAATGAGGTCTCATAACTTCTTCAATCATGACCAGACCTTCCTTCTCGAAAGCAGACAGCAGAGAATTTAATGTAGAATAATTTGTCACAAATTCATTCAGATCACTGAATTTGCAGCGTTCTTTAGATTCCAGCACCGTCACTAACACATCAGTTGAATAACGCATTGAAAGGATGTTGCGATGCTGACTTTTCATACAGCGTAAGGAATAAGCGGTCGGTTTTTATTAAATTGTTTTTTATCCGCTGTCCGGCGTATGAAATTCAAAACACTGCTGGTAGTAGAAATCTCATAAAACTGCTTTCATAATTTAGGACTCGACTAGGACTCTGCAATCCTGATTTTAAACCTGTAACTCTATGATTAATTATGAAAACATGCAGTCTAAAGAAAATGAATTACTGGATGATAAAAATTAAAGAATATTTTCAAATGATGATCTCTTAGCTGTAAAAAAATAGACTGCTGAACTCTTCAACTCATATAATAAAAAAAGCGAGGCGGGCTCGGAGGGATCCGAAACTCATGTTTATATGGAATCATAATTTCATATTTCATCGCAATCATCAATTCCCTTTATTCTCATCATTGACATGCCGTCAATCATATCGTCCATGTCCAAACCAAGATACTTGACAGTCGTAGCAGTATCTTCATGTCCAAGAAGTTTAGAAATGGTCTGGATCTTAACATTTGATCTATGCAGAATACGGCCAAATGTGCGGCGCAAAGTATGATGACTGAAATCAAAGTAAACCAGATTAGAAATTCTTGCAAGTATGCCGTCTAATCCAGAACCTGATTCAATGTTATACTGAAACAGGCCTCTGCTGTCATTTGACCAAATCAGCAACTGCTCAGGAATATCACAGATTCCCCATCTGGCAAAATGAGTATCAATTAACCATCGACGGTATTGTAAAAATCTGTCAAGAACCTTCTGCGTATCATGGTGGAATGGAATGCGCCTGAACTTGCCTCCCATAGAACCTTTGCCGTGAACATCCAAATATCCGTTATGGATATCTGACACCTTCAGACGACCTACTTCAGACCTTCTCAGACCCATGCATAACTCAAGATGCAGAATCAATTCCTGTACTGGAGAAAGATCAAGACTCAGCAACTGAGCAGCCTGAGACTCAGTAAGCCAATTAGCAGCAGGACGAGCATCAACAGACCAGCGAAATGTAATATTATCAAAGATATTGTTATGATAAAATTTACAAATCTTCTTCAATCCAGTGATCAAATGCTTACAATACTTCACAGAATATCCACGAGCTACAATTTCTGAAACAAGATACTGAACATGGCTTCTGCAGACAGTATAAGGCAGTACATCAGGATCAAATGCCTGTATGATAGTTAATGCAAGATCTGCATGAGTCGTATAATATACAACAGTAGATGGACTGTACAGAGCAGGTTCAGACTCTAAATAATCTGAAAACTGCTCTATGCAGCCACTAAGAGTAGTTGAATAATCAGCCTCATTAAGATCAATATCGCTAACTAACAATACAGAATTATTGAAAGGCATAGCAATCAACACAGATCAAACTTAATTGTATATCCGCATTCATCGCAAACAATAGCAATCCAGGTATGATCTGAACTAACAAGTTCATAAAAAACCCTGCAATCACAAACAGGACAGCATTGACTCATAAAAGCACCTCATATGCATGTAAAAAGCCAGAACTTTCAAAATCCCTAAGCCAATTTTTAACAGAATTAGGATGCATTTTTACTCTGAAAAATTCCCAGTCTTTGATTACTTGATTATAGTAATAGACAAGGTATTTTCTCATGATCAATCACCAGAATAAATAGAATCAAGATCAACAATCACTTCGTCTTCATTGCCTGTCTGTGTATGCTTGCAGTATCCGCACCATCTTCCACGATTCAAAGAAGAATCAAAAGCCAAACAGTCCCTGGCACGGTCTACAGCAACATTACTTCCAATCCTATAACAGAACACTTTGCTTTTTGTCACTTTCACCACCTTTGATTTGTAAAAGGTTTAATGGGGGTCTAGCCCCCAATATTCTCGGGATAACTTTGGCTCCGGGCAGAGCCAACTTAGTTTCATCATTACCGTGAAACATATTTATATCTTTTCACTGAAAAGATGAAAGATAGAACGATTTAAACGATTAGTTCACACTCTTAGTTTTCATGAAAACAGGGAATCCTCTCTTGGTCTCTCACAATCTAGAAATTCTGACTATAATCAGAGACAACCCTGGCATCAAAAAATCAGATCTTTATAGTATGCTCGAAGGATCAAGAAATACAAGACAAGAAAGAACTGATGAATTAATAGATCTTGGATTAATTGAAGAAAAACAGCAAGGAAGGTACAATGTAAAAGCATTGTACATAACACAAAAAGGAATAGACGCTCTAAAAACAATGGAAGATTTAAACAAGATACTCTCTAATGAAACTAAACAAGAAGAATCTGAAAAAGACTTCGTGGAATCCCATAGAAGAAGTGTTCCGAATACCTTAGCTGATGAAAAACAAGATCAATCTTAAAAATTTTCAAAAAGATTAATCATATTGGATGTATTACCCAACTCTAAAAACTCAATTGGGATTCATGATCTTTCATTTTTGGCTATCAAAATATCCAAAAGTACTATTTAAATGAACATCTAATACTCAGTGATGAGCATATTCGATAAGTTTTCACGTAAAAAATCTGATTCTGAAAAATCTGAAGAAATAAAAGTTCAAGAAGAAAAAGTAGAAGAACTCTTAGAAGAAAAAACCGCAACTGAAAACGAATCAAATGAACAGAAAAAAGAAGGCAATTACAAAAAAGGAACAGATTTTGAGAACTATGCACTGTCATTATTTCCTGAAGATGCTTTTAGTATGGTTCAAAGAGCAATATCTTTTGATCCTCTTACAGGTAGGAGGATGGAAGGATGCTTGAATCCAGATTTCAAATTAAGAGATAAAAATACCGGTGCCATATTCTGGGTAGAATGCAAATATCGATCACATACAAATCCGGATAAATCTCTTACTTGGTGTACATATGAAAAAATGATGAAGTATAAAGACATTCGAGAAAAAACAAATCTAAATGTCTATATAATTATTGGACTAGGAGGATCTCCATCAGATCCAGCAGAATTATTCTGTTTTAATCTTGACGATATGAAATACAGCAAAATGTATCAGTCAGTTTACATGAAATATAACATTGACAAGAAAGCATTTTATTCTCTCGATAATCTAAATAAAAGAATAAATCACTGATTTTTCAACCAGTATAAGAATTAATGCAGCATATCAGACCAAAGCAAGACCGTGAGAATCTGACATAATATTATTGCGGTAAACCTCAAGCTGCTGCATGTTGTATTTTTCAATCCGCATATAGAATTCTGCATATTCCTGGATACTCGCAAACTTACGTGTACCAATATAATACCATTTTATATTTTTGAGTCTGCGGAGCTCCTCCTGGAGCTCTGCCTTTCTTTCATATAACGCTGTCAATTTTTCAGGAAGATCGCTTGTAAGATAACCAAAATGATCTTTCAGCTTCTCAATTCTCTTAATTTCTTTTATGGTACGTTTTAACTCAATCTCTGTCTTATCACGTCGGTTAAGTATCACGTCTAAATCTGATAAAAATTTAGAGCTGAAAATATCCCTGACTCCAAAGAATTTTTGGAGAGCATGAGTATTGACGGACTTGGGATTTGATGCGTCAACATCTTTTGTTACATATTTCAGAACATAAGACATAACAGACCGCTTAACTCCAGTATCTTTCTCAGTGATGCTTGCATCAACTATTGCCTGAACATCACAATAGGCTGACTGGCAGCCTACAGACTCAGCCCACATCTGTTTAATCGGCAGCACAACATCTTCATAAGGAAGACGCCAGGACTGTGATTTCTTGTGATAGTATGTATACACAGGCTCTGATAATATTAAGATCATGTGAACATGAGGATAACCTGACTCATGCGCTTCTTTCCTGGCATGACTGCTGTATGTTACAGGATTGTTAGATCTGCGGTACATATACCTTGTTTTACTCCTATTGCCTTTTACAGAAGAACTGAAAAACCTATTCAGTTTTGCTTTGAATAAATTGAGATCTGATCCCTTTCCTTTCAAACTTAACCAAGCATCCTGTAATGATATCTCATGAGGGTTATATTCTAAAGTAAGAAATATTGCTCTAGTGTACCTAGATGTGTACTGTCTTGCATCTTTAGATGCAGTATCAAACTTTCTTTCATACATCGCGCGAGTAACAGGTAAGATTTTCCTGCGCTGTTTCTTTGAATAAGCCCTGTTGCCTCTTTTAACCTGAAGAGCTGGTATGATTTCTCTTGTTTCTTTATTCTCCAAGATGCTGTATATATCTTCTTTTTCCCATTCAATATATGCTGCAGCAACATCTTCTAAAGGGAATACTTCTGATGTGATTGCTTTTTCCCATTCGTTAGGGTCTGAATATTTCCAAGACATAGTCTATACCTTCTACTTTTATTGATTAGTTTTTAAATTGAAATAAATCGAGAGCTTACACTAATTGGTTAGTGTCTAAGGCGGAGCCTCGTAAGCGTCTGGCTCCAGCTCAGACGCTTTACTGCGGCTCCTTATTGGATCCGCTGCCTGACGGCTGCGGATCATCAAATATGATAGGATCTGGTTTAGAGGGTTTGATTACTCTGACAGGCTCCGTGTCAATCATGGCACATATGCGATCAAGCGTAGCTGCTTTTGTCATAGCTATTGAAACAGCATCATCTCTAAGCAGCGACAGAAGCTTATCTGCAAGCAGGTCATTTTGCATTCCTAAAAGGCTGTAGTACTGTAAGGCCTGACGGAATGGCACAGATTCCCCAGCTAATGCAACATCAAGCTTCAATTTCAGCTTAGATGAGGCTATACTTGATAAAATGTAATTTGCCTCCGAATCCGGAGTGATCGTAACATTCATTCTGATTCCTCTTTCTTCTCTTTTCGTAACTTATAATATCTTAGTGCATGCGATTGATCATAACCGTACCAGGATGGAGGTTTGTCAAGTATCAAGACTTGATCAAAATCAGGTAAGTATGATACGTAATGATAAGGCACATTGTACTGAGCAGAGTACTGATCTATCAAAAGATTAGCACGCTGGCAGTTTACTTTGAATTCATCACGTTCATATGATATGGCTGTAGGATTCATTTTTTTATGTAACATAACTACATTTTGATCCCTGAAAAATGCCAGGTCTGTATTGCTTGTGTTCTGGACTGTGAGCATTACTAGAATATCTTTGTGAGAGATTATGCCCATCCATTCCTGCAGCTCAGATGTACGGGCTGAAGACCTCGAAGGGAAAACCCTGTTAGCGTCTTCAATTACGCAGATGCTGTCAGGATCAACATCATCGAAGTCATTAACAGTATATGATTTAAGGCTGGATGGGAATAAATTATCTACAGACGGAAATTTGTAAAACGCTTTACGTCTGGACATCAAACAAGGACAGTAATCAAAAAGTGAATACAAAGTACCAGATTTAAAAGTCTTACCAGATCCCAATATTGCTATGACGCCGTGAGGCATCTCATTAATTGCATTTATGCAGTCGATGGCCTCACTCATCTTTCACACCGTCCTCAAGCTCCTGCAGAGCCTTATCAGGATCGACTGTAACAACAGGATCAGATATACCCAGCACAGTGCTCATGATCTCATTGTTTTTGCGGACTACAGACAAACCAATCTTAGTACCTTCAAGCATTGGAATGCTTTCAAGCTGTACAACCCTTCTTGACTTATCTGCATAGTCTTCTAAAAGAGCGTTGTATGATTCCCTGGATGCGAAGACCTGGTCAGGAGCTACTGATGCGCTGTGGATCCATCCAAAATCAATAACTTTCTCTTCAGGATCATAGCTTTTACAGACATATTTGATACGGCCTGTTTTAGTAGCTATGGGGTTGCAGCATCCATTTTTCTTGGTTAAATGGTTAAAATATGTGTACGACAGCTTGTATTCAGCATCGCCCTGTGTAGCATTAGGAACAGATAGAATTATTGGCTGGTAAACATAATTCTTATAGACAAATCGGCCGGCGATGGCCCCAAACAAACCAGGAAGGATGTAAGGCTTGACAGAATCAATAAAACTATACAGAGTATCCATCCAGTCAGCTAGTTTTTCAGGGAATGCAAGATCCATAAAAAAATAAAAAGTGATGGCTGCAAGAGCCAAAAAGGAATATTTGTACTGGACTAAGACATCCCAGCCGGATCTGCCAATTAGAGGTGCTGCAGCTTCAGTAGGTTTGTTCAGCACGGCGGCCACCTCGCAGCATGTAATAGGCAAATGCGACTGCAAAGCCGAACAGCGTTGACAGCGTGGAATATAGAATGACAGTCATATCCATCATGCTATCATCCCCGCAATCCAATCCGCACCAAACAGACCTAACAGAAGCAGGATGACAGCAGGCAGAAGCAGCAGAAGATCATCCATTTTAAACAGCTCCCAAACCAAGAACCATATGGCAGCAGCTTCTATGAGAATCCATGCAATGTACGGCGATAAGTCAACAATCTTTGGAATGACAATCGGACTTGGACCAGGCGTTACTTCTATCTCGTTCCATTTTTCAACTTCCTGTACAGTAAGCGTTGCAGACGATACAAGAGATTGATTATGCATGATCTGAGCAGCATCAAAAGAATATCCAGCAGATACTGAAACGAGCTGAGGAGTATCTGAAGATGCAGACCAATTGCGAAGATCGTTAGACTTGCCCCAGACTGCTATGTATCCAGACTGGCTGAATGCATTTGATCCTTCTATAATATTCATGCCATCAAGCCATAAATACGGCGTAAACACAACTGAATCGTAGATCTTAGTACCGTTAGCATCATAGATGCTGCCTCTGATGTACAAATTAAGAGACTCAGAAGAGACATTAAATCCTGTTTTGGAAAGATTAGCATTAGTGCGTTCTTTATAATCTGCAATCTGAGCGAGATACAAAACAGTAAGGGTATAGAGCTCTCCAGATGTCACATCCATGCCAGCAGGAACTAAAGACGAAGGAGACAGCAGAATATTTGATTCCTGAGCGGCAGTATATACCTGCCATGCAGCCTGTGCAGCCACATGAGCTTTTGTAACAGACTCATACACTGCATTAAGCAGAGCGTCATGCATTGATAAGACTGTAAGAAGATTAACGCTGTCTGATGATGTGCCGTCTCCTGTGTCTGCGTATAATGTGAAATCGGTATAATTTGTACCGTCAATCAGTATCTGATTGTTATAATACTGACCAAACTTGAGATCGCTGCCTGATTCAACAACTATGCCAGTATGCACAGTCGCAGCATTCGTTGCAACGATTGGTACTATTGATCCTGTATATGTATGACCTGATGCAAAGCTGTATACGCCCTCAGGAATGTTCATTGCTGCAAGATTATTATATCCTGAATTGAGAGTATACCGAGTACCGTCTTCTGAAGTAATTACTGCATTGCCATTGCTGACCCAGAGTTCTCTTGCATCAATATATGCAACATTAGATGATGCTGAAGATACAGAGATTGTATTTCTGATCTTAATATCCATAGAATTATTAGACAGCGTATTGCTGCCATACTTGATGACAATGCTCATCTTATTGTAATCTGATGAACTTTGCCATGCAGCAAGTCTGTCATTGATAAGCTGAAATGTCTTATCAGGACCTTCTTCCACATTTTCAAAGAGCTGTGATAAATTACCAATCAGTCCAGACCTTTCTAATATATATGGAGCGTAGTACTGAGCATCTGCAGCCCATCTTTCTGCTGCTGCAACTTCTGCCTGTCTCATCCAATAGCTGTTTGTAAACTTCCAGATATCAGCATATCCAGATATGCTATTTTCAAGTAATTCTACATTTGAGTGTAGTATAGAATAAACTAATTCTGACTCATGAGCCCTTACTGTTTTTGCAAGCTCGTCAGGATCACCCGATCCGCTGCCTGATCCACTGTCATTTGAATAGTAATATTTGCTCAAATGCCAGCCGAGACCTACAACAGGGCAGAGCATAACTAGAACATCAGCAGAGGTTAGATCGTCCCAATAGCCTGACAACACTATCTCTTGGGCAGTAAGATCCTGAGCAGAAACAGTCTGCTGTTCAGCATACTCGGAATCTTCAAGGAAAAGAGGGGTAGCTATTGTGACAGCAAGCATACATAATGCAGCAATGAGAGCAGCAATTGTCAGAAGCCTTTTTCTGTCTCTCATTTTTTCACATCCTTTGCTATTGCAAATGCTGCAAACAGTACGACAACAAGAATGATAAGCATCATTGATGAACTGCCAGACGTCTTAGTTTCATCCCATTTTGCATATAATGTAGTATTTTCATTTATTTCTGTATTAAAATCAAACAGTACTGTAAGATCATTGTCAAGATACCAGCCGATAAAAGAATAGCCATCTTTAGCCGGGTCTGCAGGCTTCGTTATTTTCGTACCTATCTCTACCTGCAGATTATCTAGTTCAGACCCGCCGTTGCTGTTAAATGTGACTATAACACAGCTGCGATCTACCCAGCCAGCATAAATTACTGTATCTGCATGTATCTTTGTATTAAAATCATATTTAGAATTTAATAAATCATCTGTATACCAGCCCGTAAACCTATAACCTACTTTTGATGGCTGTACAGGTTCGATAACTGTTGCACCGTCTGCTATGACCTGATCTGCAATCGCAGTACCACCAGCAGTGTCAAATGATACTGTATATTGTGATACATCAGATCCACCAGCATTAGTGATTGTGACATCAGACTGAGCTGATACAGAATTAGCAAGATATGTTGACTGAACGACTATCGTATAATCTGCATCAGCAGTATATCTGTGTACAAGCTGATCACTTGATATATTATCAACAACAGACTGCTGACCGTCTCCCCAGTTTATTTTATGAGTAAAATATTTTGATGCTGAAGAATCAAACACTACAGTAACAACAGGGTCCGAGAATGTGAGCTTGAAATAATTTGTAAACACAGGTGTAATTGTAGCATCTGCAGACAGAGTATACTCAAAACCCAATGCATTGCCTGCAGCATCACGCCATCCGCTGTTTACCTGAATCCAAGCATCAGATAGCTTATACTCAAGCATAGGAAGAGTAACAACCGTACCGGCTGTAGCTGTAAATACGTTATCAATACAGTCTATTGATCCAGTTGCAGTGTCAACAGCACTTATGATCACATCGGTGTCAAGGGTAATCTGTAATGGTGCGAGCTCCCAGACTGCATAAAGAGTTTGATTAGACCTAATCAACTGCATAGATCCGCCAAGTGAATAGTTTGTACCTGTCCCGTCTGATTTAGTATTCCAGCCGGCAAGTATATGTCCTGTTTTTGTAAAACCTTCAGACGGCAGCAGCACATCAGATCCGTATGTGACAGACAGCGGCGAGATTGTACCAGTGCCGCCGTTGCTGTTAAAAATAATTGAATATGTTTCAGGAGCAGAAACCGTCACAAATACTCCGAGAGTCTGTGACTTCGTCTGCCCTTCAGGAGATGTAGCTGTAACAGACAGCAAATAGCTTGTTTCGCTGCTTATGCTAGGTGCTGTACCACTCAAACGCTTTAATGATGGATTGTAAGACAACCAGGATGCGTTGCTGAGATCAACGCTGAATGTTACACCAGATATGTTGGATGTGAATGTATGGCTGAATGACGACCCGGCTTCAACATATTTTGATGCTGATGAGGTGATGCGCAGAGTAGGTTCAGAACTTGCTTGGGTAATTGCAACAGATGTTGACTTGCTGCCTTGTGACTCAATGAAAGAACCGCCGTCTGCAGCATAAACTTCCAGGCTGACCGTAATCGTATAATTGCCTGTAGATGAATATGTATGCCCAACTGTCTTTGATGATCCATTTTCTGTTGTTGCAGCAGATGATTTGCCGTCTCCCCAGCTTATTGACCACTGCAGCAGCAGACCAGAATCACCCGATACTCTTACAGATGCAGAAGTATCAGAAACAGATATTGATGCGGTGCCTAATGGGTCTGATGATGGAAACTTTAGTACTGATGTACTTACTGATGATGATAGGGTATTATCATTTGTTTCAGTATCCGATGTGTCTGTGCCTGCAGATATGAGAAGATACCCGACAAGCAGCAATACAAGCAGGCTGATAAGCTTCTTAATCATGCTTTCTGCCTCCTGAAAATAAGCCTGCTGCAAGAGCAATTATTACCGCAATTGAAATCCAGAAAAGAAGCATATTATGATTTTGACTGTCTGTATTTTCTGTTGCAGCATCCCATTTTGCATAAAGTGTGATGTTGTCATCTATTTCTGAATTGAAATCATATTCAGACGTTAATTCCGCATCAGAGTACCATCCTGAAAATACATATCCTTCTTTAGTCGGATCTTCAGGTTTTATCACCTTACCTCCTGTTGCTACAGACTGATCATCTAATGCAGATCCACCAAGAGTAACAAATGAAACTGTGTGATTCAACGGCGTCCAGTCTGCATAGAATGTATGGCCGTCAAGCAGATCTATATCATATTCTGTGCCAGGATTCAGAGTACCATGTGGATTGCTGTATGATGCAAGAATGTATCCATCCCTGCTTATTGCTGCAGGGACTGTGAACTTAGTACCAGCGACTTGTGTTACTTCCCTGAGTTCTGAGCCATCGTCAAAAATACCGCCGTTGCTGTTAAATGTGACTGTATGGTACACAGTCTGTACAGCTTCCCATTTAGCGTATAATGTCAAACTGCTATAGACCGATGAATTGAAATTATATGAATTTTTGAAAAGCTGATCTGTATACCATCCTGAAAATACATATCCTTCTTTAGTCGGATCTTCAGGTTTTATCACGCTGCTGCCATATCCTATAAGCTGATTGGCTACTGAAGATCCACCGTTGCTGTTAAATGTTATATTATATTTGTTAGCCTCCCAGACGGCATAGAGGGTAGTATCTGCATATATGGGAGTGTTAAAGTCAAATGTTGCATTCCCGTCCTTTGACCATTTTACAAATGTATATCCGGATTTTGTAGGATCAACAGGCTTTATGATTTTTCCTCCTGAAAGCAGAGTCTGACCATTAACCTGCGATCCGCCTCTTGAATCAAACGTAATTGTATAATTAGGGGTAGAAGGTGATCCGCCGCCGACTGTAATATAAACAGAAACTCCAGAATTAAACTGAAGCTGCTTATACGCTAAATGTACTTCATAACGTCCTGATTCAGTAGTATGTCCAGACAGAGTTATTTCTGTAGCACTTGAATGATTATTATTGTTGTATGATGCGCTAATCCAAGACGGAGCTGAATAATGTATCTCTGATCCAAGCATCGGAGGAGCAAATTTAATTGAGATCCAATCTCCTGGATCTACATAATATTCATATGTGCTGCCATCAAACACGTATGATTGATTCGCAGATAACACAACTTCAGGAGCATCATCTATATCTGTTTCATCAATAATCATCGCAGAGACGGTAAAGCACAAAGAAAGTGTGAGGGCAACAGCCCCCAATTTCCATTTCTTCATAAAATCACTCTCAGTCTCTTTTCTTTGCCGGTGACTGATAGTAGTCTTTGCTCAGCTTAACGCGCAATTCTTCGTAAGCAGTATCTGCTTCATACGCCCCCTCACATTTTGTGAGATATATTGTATCTGTAGGTTTACCGTCTTCACCATACAATACAACATTTAGCTGGATTGAAGGATTGTCTCCTTCAAACATATTCAGATTTTCATAAGCTCTGGCCGTAATACGGGAACCTATGATTTTCCCGTTATCATCCTTTATATACTTCTTTCCAACGAATACTTCTTTTGAATTTGTTTTTAATACTGGGTCATTTGCCATAATTATACCTCTTTTGATTTTGTTAACTATCGTTCAAATGTGAATGCGAAAAATGGTGAGGTGGTGAAAATCAGATCATAGGCACCACCTCCGGCTCTGCAGAACGAATGCAGAAGAGGTAAAAAGAAAAGCAAAAGCTCATTGAGAGCCCTCGCTATGCTGTAAATCATCGGACTGAGAAAAATTCAGTTTTTCAAAGTCACTTATAAAGCTTTCTATTTCGCCGTCAAGCCAGATTTTAAAAAGATGAGGCGGGCTCGGAGGGATTCGAACCCTCGGCCCATCGGTTAAGAGCCGATTGCTCTACCTAGCTGAGCTACGAGCCCCGTGTAAGAGTGGCGAATAATATAGGCATACATAAGTCTTTCGAACAAGACAGCAGCTCTAAGCTGCCTGTGTTGGCTTTATTCATTAACAGATTGTATATAATGACCGTTAGTTTTTTCTACAAACTTTACTCTGAAGGCCTGAGGTTAGGCGTGAGTTTTGAAGTGCATGTTTTGGCCAGCGGCAGTGACGGTAATTGCACTGCAGTATGCTCAGAGGACATTACTATTCTGATCGATGCAGGCTTATCCGGGAAACAGCTGACCGGTCTGATAAAGTCTGCAGGAATAGACCCGAAACAGATCAACGCCCTTCTGCTGACTCATGAACATGTTGACCACGTCCGCGGGGCCGGAGTACTTTCCAGAAGATACGGCATTCCGATATGCTGCAACCCTTCCACTCTGGCAGCTTCAGAAATCGGAGAGATTGAAAGCAAGATTCTTTTCAACACGCTTGAGGAGTTCAACATTGGTCATCTGAAAATCAAGCCTCTTCC
>ENA-OROK01000565-OROK01000565.1-human-gut-metagenome-genome-assembly--contig:-NODE-565-length-42706-cov-4.409697_pt1 | contig 42706 bp, 34 predicted proteins | sample MGYA00242127_ERZ509046 | MGnify/ENA primary metagenome ERZ509046 (study PRJEB26280, sample SAMEA2338728) | human gut metagenome | biome: human gut; feature: human-associated habitat; material: faeces... | reverse complement strand
CTTTTACCGCCCTGAACGGGACGTTTTACTTCTTCACTCATTTTAATATACCTCTTAATTATTGAGCCCTATATACGGGCGAAAATCAGAAGGGCAGATTCTCGTCAACGGCTTTAAGGTCGTCGAACACGCCGTCGTTCGAGGCGGATTCGTCTTCGGCCTTGGTGCTGAGGAACTGAACCTCGTCGGCAACGATTTCGGTGACGTATCTGCGGCTTCCGTCGGGAGCGTCGTAACTGCGGGTCTGAACCGATCCGGATACGGCCGCTTTACTGCCTTTTTTCAAGTATTTGTTGCAATGTTCCGCCTGCGTTCTCCATACGACAACGGGAAGGAAGTCGGTATCTCTTACGCCGTCGCTGTTGGAAAATCTGCGCGACACGGCAAGCGTGAATCTGCAAACGGGAATGCCCGAGCCGGTGTTGGTGAGTTCGGGATTCTTTGTTAAATTACCGATTAAAAATACTTTGTTCATAAATGACCCCTTATGCGGTTATTTGCGGATAATCATCTGACGTACGATTGCGTCTGTGATTTTCATCTGACGATCGATTTCGGCGGGAGCGGATGCGTCTGCCGTAAAGTTCATCAAGACGTAGTAGCCTTCGTTCTTATCGTTGATGGGATATGCATATTTGCGGGTACCCCACTTGTCAATGCCGTCAACGGTGCCGCCGAGCTTTACGACGAGGTCCGAGAACCTGTCGACGAGAGCAGCCTTGTCTTCTTCCGAAACGTCATTGTCGATGATGTAAAGGATTTCATACTTGTTCATCTTTTTATACCTCCTTGTGGACTTTGTGGCCTGCTTAAACAGGCAAGGAAATTCGTCGATAATATATCAACGTGCAATTATTATAAATAATTTATTCATTTATGTAAAGCAAAAATCGGCGAAAAAGTCAGCGATTTTCTTATTTTTTGCAGGGTGTTGTCGACTTTTTTTGTGGAAACCGAAAGAGAGGCGGCGATTTCCCGATACGAGTCGCCGTCAAGATAAGCGTAAAAAATCCGCTGTTCTTCTTCCGACAAAACGCTTTCGATTTCCCGCATTAAAAGGGTTTCCCGCTCCTCTTCGATATAAACGGTTTCGGGATTGCCCGAGGCGATTTCGACGTCGTCAAGCGGCACGCTGTCGTTAAGCGCACGATTTTTCCCGCTTGAAGATTTCCTGATTAAACCGATAATTCTTTTGCGGACGCAGATGTAGGCAAACGTTGTGAAACTCGCGCCGGCTTTTTCGTCATAATTCATAATCGCGTTGAACAGCGCGACCATTCCTTCCTGCACAAGATCGTCGGTGTCGCCCGACGGCAAAAAGAAGCGGCGCACCGCCTTGTTGACCAGCGATTTATGACGATGCAACAGTTCGTTTACTGCGGCGGAGTCGTTTGACTGCGCGCGTTTTGCAAGTTCCTCGTCGGGCAAAGTTTCGTATGTCATTTTCTGTCCTGTCGTACCTTTTCGTAAATCACGACGGCGGCGGCAACAGAGGCGTTCAGACTGTTGATTTTTCCGCTCATCGGAATGGAAATTACGCCGTCGGCAAGTTCCTTTGAAAGGCGTTTTACGCCGCTGTCTTCACCGCCGACAAGCAATGCGATTGCTCCGGTAAGATTTGCACGATACATAGGTTCACCGTCCATATCCGCGCAATAAACATACACATTTTGCGATTTAAGATAATTTATCGCGTCGTTGACGTTGGTAACTTTTGCGATTTTCACGTGTTCCGCCGCGCCTGCGGAGCACCTTAAAACGGTGTCGTTCACGGTAACGCCGCGGTGCTTTCCGATGACGATCCCGTGCACGCCCGCGCACTCCGCCGTACGGATAATGCTGCCGAGATTGTGGGGGTCGGAAAGCTCGTCCAGAATCACGATAAAGGGCGGCTCGTCTTTCGATTTCGCAAAAGACAAAATGTCGTCCAAAGACGAATAAACAAACTCCGTCTGAGTAAGCGCGACTCCCTGATGTTTTGCGTTTTGCGTGATGCGGTCGAGAGCGGTTTTATCGACGACGGACACGACGATTTTCTTTTCTTTTGCAAGGGCGATTATGTTTTTTACGACGCCCGTCGTTTCGCCTCTTTGCACGTAAAGTTTTTCAACGGTTGCGTCGGAGCGCAACGCCTCATACACTGCGTTTTTTCCCGTAATTAACATGAGTTCTCCTTATTCGATTGAAAGCAATTCGTTCAGACGGTCGTGTTTTCCCGTGAGATACAGGTATCCGAGAAGAGCCTCGAATCCGCTTGCTTTTTTGTAGTCGCCGATACTTGCGTTTTTTGCCGACGACGAATAATGCGCGTTTCTTGCGCGCTTGTAAACCGCGACCTCTTCTTCAGAAAGACACGGCAGCAGTTTTTCGATTTTATCCGCCTGCGCTTCCGCCTTGATTTCCTTGGTTGCGAGTTTATGGAGCGCGCCCGATTTTTTGTCGGACGAAATGGCAAGCCGCGTTCTGACGTACAGTTGTTGTACGGAGTCGCCGACGAAAGCGAGAACAAGCGGATTCATCTCGTCCGCTTCGGCTTTTGTGATTATCGTCGTAAGAAAAGGAATGGTATCTTGCATAAGACCGATTATATCACATCGAAGTGGCTTTAACAAGAAAAAATCGTATTGACCTTTTAACAAGATTAGTATAAAATATATTTACTATGAAAAACAAAAGATTTTTGAAAATAACGCTGATTGCCGCGATTGTCGCGCTTCTTTGCGCCGCGCTTTGCGGATGCAGTCTTATACAAGGAATTTTGCACCCGGAAGGGAAGTTTGCGCTGTCCGAAAGCGAGATAACGCTGAAAATCGGCGAAACGTACGACGTAACGCTCGGTAACGGGCGCACCGACGAGTTCACTTTGTCCACGTCGGACAAAACAAAGGTCGAAATATACGGGCGGACAAGCATAAAAGCCGTCGGGAAAACCAAAACCGCGGTCACGATTACCGCAACCAACGGCAAAGGCGACACGGCGGAACTTAAAGTAAACGTCGATTACGCCGACGTTTCAACGGTAAAAATCGGCGTTGAAAATCAATATCAGTTGTTGCAATCGGGCGAAACGCCGAAAAGAGTCGATTTTTCCGCAACGCTCAACGACGGCACGAACCCCGCCACCGTCATTTCGTGGAAATTCACGAACGGCGCGGGCGATGAAGTCGCGACGGCAAGCGGCAAAACCGCGTCGTACCTTCCCACGGCGGGAGAAATATATTTTGCCACCGTAACGGCGGGCGGAAAATCCGCAACCGTCGGATTCTGCGCCGTCGAAGAACTTCTTGTATATCTTGACAAATACCGCGTCGGCACGGAAGAAAAAATCGTCGTGCGCGCAAGATATTTCGACAACTCGCTTCTTGGCAAAACTGCGACGGCGTACGTTTACGACGAAGGCGGGAATTTGATTTCCACGACGACTCTTGAAACAATCCGTTCAAACGGCATGGGCGAGGTCAACGATACAATTGCCGCAATCGGAAAAGAAGGGAATTTCACCTTAAAAGTCGTTGTGGACGGCGTAAGCCGCGAAGTTAATTTCGTTGTCAAGGACAACGTTGCCGCAAATCATATCGAAGTCGGTGTGACAGGAAATCTCAGCCAGACCACGGCGGAAACGGTAACGTTCACGGCAACTCTTTCGCCCGCAAAAGCCGACGTCGAAAGCGTCAAATGGTACGTCAACGACAAGTATTATTCGACGGGCAAAACCTTTTCGTTTAAGCCGACGAACCGCGGCGAATATAAGGTAACGGCGGAAATAAACAAAATCACGAAAACAAAAACCATCGTATATCTTTCGGAACACGACGAAGCGTGGTACTACGCCTCGCATTTCCACGACTACGGCGGATACGCGCAAAATAGATATATAACTTCCAAGGAAGAACTTAAAAACCTTATCCTTTTCGTTCTGGAAAACAAAATCGCGGAAATCACGTTTTACGCGGGATACTCGACGCCCGAAACCGTGAAAAACGACGTGTCCGAAGTCAGGGATTGCGTTGAAGAGTCGGGCATTATCCCGGGATATTCGCTTGAAACGAGCGGCAACGAGTTCACGATAAAATTCAGGTTCTTCGCCGACGAGGCAGGTCTTATCGAGACGGTCAATTCGCCCGAGTACGACGCGCCCGACGGCTTTGGCGACGCCGTGCAAAATACGTATTCGAAACCCCATTACGACAACGTAAAGAAAACAAGAAACTTTTATATCGACGGCGTGAAAGAAACGATGAGCGTGTCGACAAGCAATATGCTTTACAAGGCGGTGGCGTGGGGCTACAAGCCCGTGTTTATGGGTTCGCAAGCCGAAAATCTCAAACAAATATACGATAACGCGAAAGACGCGCTTTCTTATATCGTGTCCGACGAAATGAGTGAATACGAAAAAGTCCACGCAATCTACGACTACATAATCTACAACGTGCGCTACGACCACGACTGTGCAAACGCCGAAGACGCATATGTAAGCGGAAATCTCAGCCTTAACGAAAAAATGAAATATTACGGATATTACCTTGAAGGGATATTCCTTGATAAGTTTTATAAGAAAGATATGCACGCCGTCTGCGACGGGAAGTCGAAAGCGTTCGTTTTAATGTGCGGAATCGAGGGTATCACCGCCGTACGTATCAGCGGCAAAGCGTCAAGCGACGGCAAAAACTTCGGCGGACACGCCTGGAACAAAGTCCTGCTTGACCTTAACGGCACGGGGGACAAGGAATGGTATTTCGTCGACACGACCTGGGGCGACGTCGGCGACGACAGCAAGGAATTTTTGTCGCACGCCTACTTCCTGTTGTCCGATGACGAAGCGAAAAACACTCACGTCGAAAACCCGGGACACGATTACCCGAAAGCGGAAGGAAAATTCGATTATTACGCGCACGAAACTTATACGTCAAGCGGCACGGAATACAATTACGTTATTACAAACAGAAATCTTGCGGCACAGCAAATGGCGCGTGCGTTGAAAACGCTCCCGAAATCGACGATTGTGGAGTTTGAATTTGCGTTTTCCTTAACGAAGTACGCGGCGGAGAATTACGCAAAAGAAGCGATGAAAGCGTCCGGGCGCGGGCTTGAAGGATACAGCTATGCGATAATACGCTCAAACGTTCTGGTGATTATGATTGGCGCCGCTGCGTAATCAGCGCAAATAACAGTTCAACAATACAAAATCCCGCAATAAAGCCTGCGATTTGGTAAAATCTTATGTTACCGCCGCAGGTTTTTTCAAGCGCGAAAAACAGCATTGCAAGCGTTGCCGCCGTAAAAATAACGTCGGAAAAGAACGCGAAAAACTTCTTTTTCACGACTTTCCGCAATCCGCAAAGAAAGGCGTAAAGCACGCCCGACGTCATTCCGCAAAGAATCATCGAAAGAAAGATAAAACTTTCGGAAATTATCGAGTGCGTCATTTGAAAATCTTTTTGATAAGTCCCGCCTTCGTGAGCGTTTCCGAAAACCTGATTTCTTTCACTCTGCCGGTTGCCGAAAGCCGTCCCGAGTCAAGGTTGATTTCGGTGACGGAAAGCCCTTCGCCCGTGATTGTCAACGTTTCCTTGTTTTGCATCAATACAATCGACTTGTCGCCCGACGAAATCACTTTTGAAACGGACGTAACGGTCAGGCGGTCGTTTTCGAGCGCGAGCGCTCCTCTTTTTTCGTTTTCCATAAAAACAATGTATGCATTGAGTTTTCATAAATTGACAAACTCTTATTACTTGTTTATAATAGTTGTATTATTTTAGTGAGGGACTTATGTTATTCGGAGTAATCGACATAGGCAGCACGTCCGTAAGACTTATGATGACGGACGGCGAAAAGGTCGAAAAAAGGGTGAACACGACGCGTCTTGCCGAGAATATGGACGAGATGAACACGTTGCAACCCGTCAGTATCGAACGTACGGCTCAGGCCGTTGCGGAGTATTATTTCGTTGCGATGCAAAACGGCGCGGAAGACGTCTATGCCTACGCGACGGAAGCGGTGCGCTCCGCGAAAAACAAATACAGGTTCGTCGACAGAGTCAGGGAACTTTGCGGGCTTGAAATCGACATTCTGGACAAAAAGACCGAGGCGGAAATCGGGTTCTTGGGCGCAAGCACGAAAGGCAGATGCTGCGTTATCGACATGGGCGGCGCAAGCACCGAAGTTTCGGTCGGCGACGGCGAAAACATATTATATTCCAAAAGTTTGCCGTACGGCATCGTCAGGCTTTCCGCAATCGAGCGCGAAAGAATCGAAATGACGCCGTTCATCAACGACTGTCTTCTGGGATACGGCGAAATTCCGCCGTTTGACAACGTCATCGCAATCGGAGGCACGATATCCACGATGGCAGCGATGAAAAACCAACTTGAAACATACGATCCGAACGTCGTCAACGGCTCGGTGCTGACGCTTTCCGACATCGAAAACATGTACGACAAAATCAGCAAAATGACGATGGAAGAACGCCGCCACGTGAAAGGACTCCCCGAAAAGCGCGCAGACATCATCGCCCCGGGCATACTCATGTATTCGCTTATTCTGAAATATCTCGGCGCGGACAAACTCACCGTCAGCGAGGGCGACGGCGCGGAAGGCTATCTCATCAAACTCGGCGTATTGCCGCACGGGTTCAGGGCAATTTATCAGAAGATAATTTAATTTAAGGATATTTATGAAAAATCTTACAAGCAGCGAACTTCGCAAAATTTATCTCGACTACTACAAATCGAAGGGACACGCCGTTATTTCCAGCGCGTCGCTTATCCCCGAAAACGATCCGACGGTATTGTTCACGACGGCGGGCATGCACCCCCTCGTACCGTACCTTCTCGGCGAAAAACACCCTGCGGGCAACCGTCTAACCGACGTGCAAATCTGCGTCCGCACGGGCGATATCGAAGAAGTCGGCGATCCGACGCACTGCACGTTTTTTGAAATGCTGGGCAGATGGTCGCTTGGAGATTACTTCAAGGAATACGCAATTTCGTGCTCGTACGACTTTTTGCTGAACCGGCTGGAATTTGACAAAGACAAATTCGCGGTTACCGTTTTCAAGGGCGACGAAGATTGCCCCCGCGACGACGAAAGCGCGGAATTCTGGAAAAAGATGGGCGTCCCCGAAGACCGCATTTTCTTCCTTCCGAAAGAAAACAACTGGTGGGGTCCCGCCGGCGTTACCGGTCCTTGCGGTCCCGACACCGAAATGTTCATTGACACCGGAAAACCCAAATGTTCGGACGAATGTTCGCCCGCGTGCGACTGCGGCAAGTACGTCGAAATCGGTAACGACGTCTTTATGCAATACTTCAAAAACGCCGACGGCACTTTCTCGCCGCTTAAACAAAAGAACGTCGACGAGGGCATGGGGCTTGAACGTATGCTTTGCATTCTGAACGGATACAAATCGGTTTATGAAACCGACTTGTTCAAACCCGCGATCGCGCTCATCGAAAATCTTTCGGGACACAAGTACGACGAAAGCGAAACCGTCACGAAAGCGATGCGTATAATCGCCGACCATATCCGCACCTCGACCTTCCTTATCGGCGACGTGAAAGGCATTGTGCCAAGCAACGTCGACCAAGGCTATATTCTTAGGAGACTTATCCGTCGTGCGGTGCGTTTCGGACGCATCATCGACCTTCCCGAGCGTTCCCTTTCCAAAATTGCGGAACAGTATATTTCGCAATATCAGGACGTTTATCAGTATCTTTTGACCAATAAAGACAGGATTGTGTCGGAACTTGACAAGGAAGAAATCAGATTCTCCAACACCTTGCAACAAGGTTTAAAGGAGTTTGAAAAGGTCATCACGCACATTCCCACAAAGACGATAAGCGGGAAAACCGCATTCCGTCTTTACGATACTTTCGGCTTCCCCATCGAGATGACGGAAGAACTCGCGCACGAAAACGGGTTCGAAGTCGACGTGCAAGGATACGAAGACGCGTTCAAGGAACATCAGAAAAAATCGCAGGCGGGCGCGGAACAGAAATTCCACGGCGGGCTTGCGGACAATTCCGAAGAGACCGCAAAACTCCACACTGCAACGCACCTTTTACATTCTGCTCTTATGAAAGTTCTGGGCGGCGAGGCGCGTCAGCGCGGCAGCAATATCACTGCCGAAAGATTAAGGTTCGACTTCGGTTTCGACCGTGCAATGACGCAGGACGAAATAAAAGCGGTTGAAGACCTTGTCAACGAACAAATCAAAAAGAATATCCCCGTCGTGTGCGAAGAAATGACCGTTGACGAAGCGAAAGCGCAGGGCGCAATCGGTATCTTCGACAACAAGTACGGTGAAAAGGTAAAAGTTTATACCATCGGCGATTTCAGCAAGGAAATTTGCGGCGGACCGCATGCAAACAACACGGGCGACTTAAAATCTTTCAAAATCACGAAAGAGCAGTCGAGTTCGGCAGGAGTCAGGCGTATCAAAGCCGTCATCGGTCAATAAAACCGAAAAAAGAAAAACCAACCAAAAAAACAAAAAGAAAACACAAAACCAACGCGGTTTTGTGTTTTTTATTTTGCCGTTCAGCGGTTGTTTTCAAGGAATTTGTCGATATAGTTGCCGACGCTTAACGCGTGTTCCAGATATTTATCGGGCGAGGCGTCGTAAACGTAGGCGGCGTCCTTCGTTTCAAGCGTGGTCGTGCCGCGGTAACTCGTTTTCGCAAGGCGGGGCAGCGTGTATTGCCAGTCGATGCTGCCGTCAAATGGTATGAAGTGGGAATCCTTATCGGCGAAATTGTCGTGCAGGTGCAGGGCGAAAACCCTGTCGCCGAAAAGCCCCAGCCAATCCTGAACGCGCCAGTAGTGGTCGTGTCCGACGTCATAGCAAAGCCCGACGTAAGGCGACTTGAAATTTTCCAGAACGTAGGTGACGTGGTCTTTCGTGATGACGTTTTCAAACGCAAGTTTCACGTTTGCGTTTTCCGCAAATTTCACAAGGTCTTCGATACGATTCGTGCCGATTGTCGACACAAAAGGCGGAAAATCGCCGTGCGTCAGGTGGCAGACAACCGTTTTCACGCCGTGTTTCGAGGCTGCCGCAATTTCGTCCTTAAAGCGGGAAATGCGTTCGTCCCCTTCCTTGCAGTCGATCCACATTTCGTTCAGGTGGTCGCAGCTTAAATGGAAGTTTTCAATGAAAAGCCCGGCGCGTTCGGCAAGGGTGGCGCGTTCGTCCGCGGATTCTTTGGCGTCGGGGCCGAGCCATATCATGACCGAGCCGAAGCCCTTCTCCTTGAACTTGTCGAAGCGTTCCGCCATGCTAAGGTTCATTAAATTGTTTGACGTTAAACCGACCATATAAATACCATTACCTCGTCTGATAGGATTATAGCACCGATTTTAAAATATGTAAAGAGCGCGTTATTATCTTGTGTTCATAACGAATGACAAATTAACAAAAGTTTTGTATAATCGGACGTATGAGAATCGAGATTATCAACGGCTCCGTCGAGTACGACGGCAATACGGTGCTTTCCGAAATAAATTTTTCGGTGTCGGACAAGGAAAAAATCGCGCTTGTCGGCAGAAACGGCTCCGGAAAAACCAGCATATTGAAGTGTATTAGCGGGGAAGTGCCGCTTGTGTCCGGCACCGGCGACGAAAAATTCTCGTTTTCGATATCGGGCGCGCCGAAAATCGGATATCTTCAACAGGTGTCTTTGAACGACGAGTTGACTCTCCGGCAGGAAATTCTGTCGGCGTACAAGGACGTCGTCGAACTTGAAAACAAATTGCAGAACCTTCTTGACAAAATGAGCGAAAACCCGTCGGACGAAAACGTCGGCGCGTACTCGCGCGCAATGGAAAGGTTTGAAAATATCGGCGGATACCTTTATAAAAAGGAATATCTGACGGCGGTGAGTAAATTCGGGTTTTCCGCCGAAGACCTTGACAAAAAACTTTCGTGTTTTTCGGGCGGGCAGCGCACAAAAATCGCGCTTATGAAACTGTTGCTTGAAAAACCCGACGTGCTTCTTCTGGACGAGCCCACGAACCATCTTGACATTGCCGCGGTGGAGTGGCTGGAAGGATACCTTAAAAACTATAAAAATTCGGTCGTCATCGTGTCGCACGACCGTATGTTTTTGGACCGCATCGTCGGCGTCGTTTACGAAATCGAGTACGGCGTCACGACAAGATACAAGGGCAACTACACGGCGTTTTTGGCGCAAAAACAACAGGCGTACGACAAGGCGCTTAAAGACGCAAAATGGAAATCCGCCGAAATCGACAGGCTCCGAAAAATTGTCGAAAGATTCCGCTACAAGGCGACGAAAGCCGCAATGGCGCAGTCGAAACTGAAAGAAATCGAAAGGATTGGTACTGTCGAAACCCCGCGCCGCTTCGACACCTCGACGTTTGCATCGTCTTTCCAGCCCGAGTACGAAAGCGTTAGGGACGCGCTGTTTGTGAAAGACCTTGTTTTCGGATACGATAAACCGTTGGGCGAAATATCGCTTGCCGTCGAAAGGGGGCAGAAAATCGGCGTGATCGGCAGCAACGGCACGGGCAAATCTACGTTACTTAAAACGATAACAGGGCTTATTCCGCCGCTTTCGGGCGACGTCCGATTCGGCGTGAAAACGCGCGTCGGGTACTTCGACCAGACCATTGCCGCAACGAAAAGCGAGTTGAGCGTCCTTGAAGACTTCCGTGCGGAATTTCCGGAACTTAACGACGGGGAAATACGAAAAACGCTGGGCGGATTCTTGCTTTCGGGAGACGACGTTTTCAAGTGCGTCAAAGATTTGTCGGGCGGCGAAAAGGTGCGCCTTGCGCTTTCAAAAATATTCCGCCGTCGTCCCAACTTTCTGATTCTCGACGAGCCGACCAACCACATGGACATCATCGGCAAGGAAACCCTTGAAAAACTGCTGATGGATTTTTCGGGCACGGTCATCGTCGTGTCGCACGACAGGTATCTTATAAACCGCGTCGCAAAAAGCCTTATCGTGTTTGAAAACGGCGGGGTGAGATACTTCGACGGCACTTTCGACGAGTACGAAGAAAAAGAAAAAGAAACCACGGAGGAAGTCGCAAAGGAAAAGCCCGAAAAGACCAAAAAAACGGGCGGGGAACGCTACGTCGAAAGTAAGGAAGAAGCACGTCGCAAACACCGCGTCGAATTTTTGAAAAAAAAGATCACCGCGCTTGAAGAAGAACTAAGCCGGGTGCAGGCAAAGCTCGATGACGAAACCGTCAACACCGACTACAAAAAAGTAATGGCGGTCGAAGAAGAAATAAAAACGATTGAAGAAAAGCTTGATCCGTTGATAACCGAGTGGACGGAACTTTCGGAATAAAAGAAGGGATAACGCAAAATGCGTTATCCCTTCATTTTTTTGGTGTTTATCTTTCAAAATCGTCGCATCAAAGTTTTGTTTTTGACAAGAAAGTGGTTTTTGGCGGTTTTTTATTTTATTTCGACGACTTCGTAGCCTTCGTTTGTTACCGCGGATTTCAACACGTCGTTGTTTACGTCCGACGAAAGCGTTATGACCGCCGTTTTGTTTTCAAGCGACACTTCGACGTCTTTGACGCCGTCGACTTTTTGCAGGGCGGATTTCACGTGAGCCACGCAATGCGCGCACATCATACCTTCGATTTTCAACGTTTTTTTCATACTTTGTTCTCCTTTTTTAATTTCGGTGTTTTTGGTTTTTGAAATATCGTTCACGTCGATTTTCACGACTTTTTTCCTGTGTTTTACGGGCTTGTCAAGGTTGATAAGATTAAGTCTTAACGCGTTCAGCACGACGCATACGCTTGAAAGGCTCATTGCCGCCGCGCCCCACATGGGATTCAGCGTAACGCCGAGCGGCGAGAATACGCCTGCGGCGATGGGAATGCACACGACGTTGTAAATAAACGCCCAGAACAGGTTCTCGCGGATATTCAGAAGGGTGCGGCGGGAAAGGCTTATCGCGCGCGGCACGTCCGAAAGTTCCGACTTCATCAGCACGACGTCCGCGCTGTCGATTGCGACGTCGGTGCCCGCGCCGATTGCAATGCCGACGTCCGCGCGGGTAAGGGCGGGAGCGTCGTTGATTCCGTCGCCGACCATGACAACCTTTCCGTACTTTTGAAGGTTTGACAAAACGGCGTCTTTTTCGTCGGGAAGAACGTCCGGGATAACGCAGTCGACGTCGCAGGTTTTTGCAACCGCATTTGCGCTGAGCGCGTTGTCGCCCGTAAGCATGGTTACGAACAGACCTTGTTCTTTCATTCGTTTTATCGCGCCCGCGCTATCTGATTTCAGCTCGTCCGACACGGCGATGACGCCGATAATTTTATTGTTTTTCGCAACGTACAAAGGGGTTTTGCCGTCCCGCGCGAACTTTTCGCCTGTCGGGAAAGCGTCGTTTGCCGCCGCGCCGATATCTTTCATAAGGGCGGCGTTTCCGATGACGATTTCGTCGCCGCTCACGATTCCTTTCACGCCGTGTCCCAAAAGGTTTTCAAACTTTTCCGGGGTGAAAACCGTTATGTTTTTTTCTTCCGAAAAGCGCACGATCGCCGTCGCAAGCGGGTGCGAACTGCCTTTTTCAAGGCTTGCGGCAAGCGCGATAATTTCTTCTTCGGAATCACCCGACAAAGCCGAAACGTCGGTGACGACAGGCGTGCCTTTTGTTAGGGTGCCCGTCTTGTCCAGAACGACGATATCTGTTTTTCCCGCTTCTTCAAGGGCGGTTGCCGTCTTGAACAAAAGTCCGTTTTTCGCGCCTTTTCCGCTGCCGACCATAATGGCGACGGGGGTTGCAAGACCTAAGGCGCACGGGCAACTTATGACAAGCACGGATATTGCGTGCGTAAGGGAAGTCGCAAAGTTTTTCGTGACGGCAATCCACACGATAAAAGTAACGATTGCGACGCAAATGACGCTTGGCACGAATATTCCGGATACTTTATCTGCCGTTTTTGCAATCGGGGCTTTTGAAGCGGACGCGTCCTGCACAAGTTTGACGATGCGCCCGAGCGTGGAATCTCCGCCGACGGAAGTGGCTTTTGCGGTGATATAACCGTTGACGTTCGTCGTGCCGGAAATAACCTTATCGCCGATGGATTTATCGACGGGCATACTTTCGCCCGTTACCGCCGATTCGTTGACGGAGCCGCTCCCCGACAATATTACGCCATCCGCGGGAAAGTTCTCGCCGGGGCGCACGACAAACGCGTCGCCCGTCGAAAGTGAAGACAGCGGAATTTCTTTTTCTTCGCCGTCCTTAATAACCCTTGCGGTTTCGGGAGCAAGGTTCATCAACCCTTTTATCGCGGACGTGGTTTTTCCTTTGCTGTAAATTTCCAGCGTTTTTCCAAGGGTGATAAGTACAAGTATCATCGCCGCCGACTCAAAGTACAAGGTGTGCGGAAGATGATGAAGATATGAGGTATTTACGCCTGCGCGAATCATAAGCGCGACGCTGTATACGAAAGAAATGCCGCTGCCCATCGACACAAGAGTATCCATATTCGGCGCGCGGTGGAAAATCGCCTTTGTGCCGCTCACGAAAAACTTTCCGTTGATGACAAGTATGACGAAAGAGAACACAAGTTCGTATATCGCGATACCCATCGGGTTGCCGTTCAGCGCGCCCATATCCCAGCCGAACATAACGCCGCCCATCGACACGTACATAAGGGGGATAAGCAGGACGGCGGACACGGCAAGGCGGATTATCGAGCGGATAAGCGGATTGACTTTTTCCTTTTTTTGCGATTTATCGTTAAAAAGAGCGGCTTTATACCCCGCGCCCGAAACGGCACGTTCGATTTTTTCGACAGTGGCAGGCTCGTCAAAGTCGACGACCATCTGATTTGTGAGAAGGTTCACGGCTACGTCTTTTATGCCGTCAAGTTCCCTTACGACCTTATCGACGCGCGCGGCGCACGCCGAGCAACTCATACCGTAAACGTTGAATTTAAGTTTTTCCATAATTTAACTATTTCAGTTTTTTAATGAGTTCAACCGCCTCGTCAAGGATTGCGGTGTTTCCGTCTTTCACGTTTTCGACGACGCAGGTTTTGAAATGGTCGGACAGAATTTCATACCCGAATGCCGACAGCGCACTTTCGGCGGCGGACAACTGCACGAGTATGTCGCCGCAATAACGATTGTCGTTCAACATATTTTTTATGCCGTTTAACTGTCCGATTATGCGGTTTAACCTGTCGTTCAGGCATTTGAGGGATTTTTCGTCGCGCGGCGTGTGCTTCTTTCGGCAGCAATCGGCGCAAGATATTTCGGCGCATTTTACGTTTTCCATTTTGCTATTCTCCGTTAATTTTCAATATACCCTATGGGGGTATGTAAATATAGTATAAAACCATATTTTTTATTTGTCAAGAGCGGCGATATTTATTTTTTGCAAATACTATACAAAAAGTTGAATAACGAAACAAAAGGCGTTTCGGGCGGTTTTATCGTTGACAAATATGTTTTTTGGATATATGATAAGGTATCTAATAATTTTTATTAGAACACGCACGCGTGCATACGCGATATATTACTTGAAGATAAGAGATACAATGAAAAATAGTAAAAAAACACTTGGCACGCCGATCGACGGTTCGTTGCCCCTTGAAGTAAAAAATCTTTTCAAAAAGTACGGCAAAAAATCCGATTATGCCGTAAAAGACATCTCTTTTTCTTGTGCGGAAGGGGAAGTCGTCGGTATCCTTGGCGCAAACGGCGCAGGAAAATCCACCACTCTTAAATGTATCACGGGAATGATTCCGTTAAGTTCCGGCACGATAACCGTGTCGGGGTACGACGTGTCGAAAAATCCCGTGGATGCAAAACGCAATTTTTCTTTTGTCACCGACAATCACACGGTGTTCACAAAAATGACGGGTATGCAATATCTTTCTTTTATGAGCGACGTTTACGGCGTGCCGTACGAAAAGCGCGACGAGAAAATCAAGGAGTTGGAAGGGGTATTCAAACTCGGCGACAGCATAAACAAACTTATTTCGGGATACTCCCACGGAATGAAACAGAAAATATGTATGATGGGTTCGCTCATTCACGAGCCGCGGCTGTGGCTTCTTGACGAGCCGATGCTCGGTCTCGATCCCCGCACGCAGAACTCCGTCATAAACTATATGCGCGAGTACGTGCAGACGGGCAAAACCATTTTGTTTTCGTCGCACAATCTCGACGTCGTGGAAAGGGTTTGCGACAGGGTGATTATAATTGCCGCGGGCGAACTCAAAAAAATCATCGTCACCGGAAAGGACAAATTCGACGGCGACGAACTTATCGAAAAGTATTACGATACTAATAAGGAAGACTGATGCTGGGCGTACTTCTGAAAAAACAGATGACCGAAAAGTTGTCTTATTTCAAGCGTGACAAAAAACGCATCGATATCGTCGGCGCGTTGCTTACGCTTGTGATGACGGCGTTTATTATGTACGTCGTTATCGAGGTATTCGGCGCGTTTGTCGCGAAATATACCGAAATCAGGCTCAACGGCGTACGCGACGTGCGCGCGCGGCAATATGAAATAATGACGTTCGTGTACGAATTCGTTTTCGCGGTCGACGTTATCGGCGGCGTCGTAGCAATAAACCGCGCGATTTTTGAAAGCGACGACAGAATGATTATCCAGACTCTTCCCATAAAGGCGTCGGACGTACTGTATTCAAAAATCATTTTCATTTACGCAAAACAGGTGTTGTCGGCGTTTGTGATTCTCGTGCCGTTCGTGGCGGTGTTCGCAAGCGTGACGAAGCAGGGCGCGGGATACGTGATCCTCGGGCTGCTTGCGGCGTTTATTATTCCCGTTATGTCGCTTTCGGTGTCGAGCGTGCTTGCGATGCCGTATTATTACGTCAAAAAGTTTTTCTCGTCGAAGTACGTTTGCCTTCTGGTGATAGTAACGCTGGTGCTTTTCGCGCTGTTTTATTGCTATGCGACGGTGCTCGACTTCTTAAAAACCCTTATGTCAACGGGCGAAATCAAGTTTTTCTTTTCCGAAAAGACGATGACGACGATAATTTCGGTGACGAAAAACCTTGTCCCCGCAAACTTTATCGCAGCGTTCACACTGAAAACGGACGTCTGGAAAAATCTGGGGATAATCGTGGCGATAACCGTCGCGACGGGCGCAATCGGCATTCTCATAACGTCGCTTATGTACAATAAGGCGATGAAAACGCGCGCGACGGCGGGCGCAATAATGATTTTTGCAAAAAAATCCGCGGCAAGAAAACTCCCGCCGTTTTTAAGTCTTTTGAAAAAGGAATTCAATCTCGTGCTGTTCACGCCCGATTACGCAGTGCAGTACTTCACGGTGGCGGCGATAATGCCGCTTATGGTATATTTTTGTATGGGCATTGGCAAAAACTTCCTGACGTCGCTCGTTTTCGTTCAGAGCGATTTCGAGCTGGCGATTTTGCTCACGGTGCTTTTCGGAGCGCTTACTAACACGTTCTGCGCGACGAACGTCAGCCGCGACGGGAAATCGTTTTATGTCGAAAAGACGTTGCCGCTTTCGATAAACGAGATTATGGGCGCGAAAATCGCACTCAGTTTTGCGGTGGCGGTCATATCCGTCGGCATTGCGGCGACGGTGCTTCTTGCAAAGAAATACGTGTCGGCGGGCGAAGGCGTATTCGTGTTTTTCGTCGGCGCGATGATGGCGTTGTCGCAGATACTGTACGCCACAAGAAAGGATTTGAACAGTCCGCAGTTTTCGCTGGAAGAAGACAACGTCGTGAGGGAAAGCAACAACAACGTGTCGATAATCGTCGTGCTGGGGCTTGTGTCCGCGATGATTCTTGGCGGAATACCCCTTTTCGTCAACGTATTGTCGAACGTCAGGGGCAAAGATATGCGCTGGTTTACTTACGTTTTCGTGAGCGTGTGCGCGGCGGCGGAGTTTGTCGGCTCGCTTTTATATTACCTTATCGGGATTAAAGCCCGCTTTGACAGGGTAACGGAGGGGGATTGATATGAAAAAGAAAATAATCGCGCTTATAATGATAATACCGATTGTGTTTCTGATCGCGCTGTTCTCCGTGGGAAAAGCGGCGGGCGTTTACGCGGACATTCCCGTGACGGGCATACAAATCACGACGCAGAACGAAGAAGGGTTTATCGACGTGGACGTTGCCGATTACGACCCCATCGCGTTTTTGGCGCAGGTGCAGCCCGTCAACGCAAGGAATCAGAAATATTCGTTTGAAATATCGGGCGTCGGCGGCGACGAAGCCCCCGACGGATTTGAAATAATCGACGGAAAACTTCATATAGATAACGTAGGAAAGGTGAAAATCACGGCGATTTCCGCCGAAAAAGGATTTAAGGACAGCGTCATAGTTTCCGCATATTCCACGAAAGTGTTGAAAATATTTCCGCTTGTCAACAGGATTGAAGACGGTGGCGAAATCGTCGAAATTGAAGTCGGCGACGAAATCGTCGAAATCGAAGGCGGCGACTACGTGTTCGGCGCAAAACTTTACCCCGAAAACCTTTCGGGCGAAACAAGGATATTTGAAGAAATCGGCGGCAATCACATTCTGAAACTCAACGCCGTCACGGGCGTGGCGCAGGCGCTGTTTTCGGGCGAGACGCAGGTCAGAATTACTTGTCCCGAAGGACGAGAAGGGCTTGAAAAGGTTTTGACCGTCAAGGTCAACGTCGATACCGACAGCACGGGCTTTGCGGTCAACGGAAAAAGCAGCGGCGCGAAAGTCACCGTGAAAAACAAAGCAACAACGGCAAAACTTTTCGTCGAAAGCAAAAACGACTCCCTTGAAATATCCGACCTTACTTTGCCCGAAGGAGTCACGGCAAGCGGAATCGAAAGGATTTCCAAAAACAAATTCGTATTGACCTTGTCTTTTGACAAAGAATTTTCGGACGAAGAAATTTCGGGAAAGGTCGGCGCAACGGACTTTTCTTTGGAGTTTACCGAATATAACCTTGACGTGCGTACGTCGTATTATGACGGCGAAGGCGACGAAATCAAGCAAAAAAACAACACGAAAGTCACCTACGTCGCATATTCCGAAAGCGATGACGACGCGGACGTGAAATTTGAAATAATCGACGGCGCAGACGTAATAACCCTTGAACAACACGGCCAGTTTGCAACTATTACCGCAACGAAAAGGGGCTTTGCCAAAATCAAAATCACTGCCGAACACGACGGAAAAGTCATCAAAGAAATCGAAAAGACAATCCGCGTCGTGCCCAACGTGTATGCGATGGAGTTTGCGGACAGCGCGAAAGAGTACGGCATCGAAAACATACTGACAATCGGCGGCAAAAAACCCAACGGAAGACCGGACACGAGGACGATTTTCGTAAGGGTTGTCACGGAAGCGGGCGCCGAAACGTTCACGGACGAGTTTATGAACGTCGCGTTTTCCGATGATAATTCGCTCTTTTCCTGCAAGACGCAAACGGCGACGAACGCCGACGCGGTTGCTGCGGAAATCAGGGCGATGGGCACGGGGCTTACCACGCTTAATGCGGAACTCAAAAATTATAACCAATATTTCGGCACGAACATCTGCGCGAAAATCAGACTTCGCGCGGTCAAGGACGGGAGAAACGTCGGCAATTACGAGGAACTGAAAACGGTGACCGAAGCCGGGCATATCGTCGTGCTGACAAGCGACGTGATGCTGGGCGTCAAAAACGACGGCACGGCTATGACCGAAGACGAACTCAAAAAAGACGTCAAAAAATTCACAACCACGTACGACAAAACGTATCTTGATAACATCGGCGAAAACGACGAAAACAAGAAAGTCCAATATCTTATCGAGTTCAAAAACCACGTTTACGGCAACGGCTTTGAAATCAACGCCGACAAGTTCACGCAGTGCAAGGATGCGACGGGGATTCCGAAAATTTTCAAAGGGCCTTTGAATTTCGTCGCGATATCGTCCGCAAGCGTCAAAGGACAGGACAACATTTCTTTCCTTGTAAGGACGGACAAAGTGCTTATAAACAACGTCGTCTTAAAAGGTTGCAGCGACGATAGCCTTCTTGAAGAAGACGGACAATTCAACTTGTCGAAACTCAACTACGTCGGCACTACGCTTGAAATCGCAAAAAGCGCAAAACTTCTGAACAGCCGCGTGTCGAACGGGCGCACCGTCGTCAGAATTTTTGCGGGCGGATCCACAATGGGAAGTCCCGTTGTTGAAGACAAAGCGGCGTTTAACGTGCAAGATGAGAAGATAAACGTGCATATTGAAAGTTGCGTGCTTTCAAACGCGCGCGAATTCATATTGAAAATCGGCAGTAACCGCGCGCTGAAACAAACTGACGAAGTGCAAAGAAAACTTCTTGACGCAAACAACAATCCGTATTCGCCTTACGATGAGAGCAACAAGACGGACAAATACTTTAACGACAATTATCTTATCAACGACGTTACGCTTAAAAACTCGGTGCTCGAAACGTCGGGGTTGTTCTCGGTCGGTATGGAAACGCACTTCTCGGGCGAATTCTTGTACGGCGGCACGATAACGACGTGGAAAGATTGCGCGGCGACCTCGTATGCGTCGGCGCTTCGCATTGTCGGCGACGTAAAGATGCTTGACTGGAAAAACCTTTCAAACGTTGACAGTAGCACGCTTATCGAAGTTACCGGCGAGGCAAATCCGTGGCTTTCGATGAACGTAGCGGCAATGATGAAAGAAGTCGCAAAGGTAAATACGGCATGCAGCGATATAATCCTGAAAGTCGGCGAGACGGAATACGTCCACGGCGGCATAGCGTTTTACGGCGGCGGATATAACTATTCGTACCTTGACCTAACAAGAGCGAACGACGAAACAAAGCAGTTCGGCGTGTACGACGTCAATATCTCGGTGCTTAAAAACAGTGAGAAAGAAAATATTAAACAGCAGGGCGAAATGTTGCCTATGGCTGCGGGCAAGGGCGATTTCAGATTTTACCTTTACAATAATAAATCGAGCAGAAACCTGTCATGGCAGGAAAACATAAAAAACCAAGGAAACCAAGGGGAGAATATTATTCCCGTGGTAGCGGAGGATGTTAAATGAGCAAAAAAGGATTAAAAACAATGCTCGTGTGTATCGTGCTCTTAATAGGGCTTGTTACGCTGTTTGCATGCAACAAAAGCGATGTGGCTGACAAAGACGGACAAACGAAAGTGATTGTGAAAATCCAAGACGAAGACGGCAGCATTTACAAGGAAAACGTTGTGTTTTCCGACTTATTCACGCTCAGTCTTCAAAAAGAAGGATACACCGGAAGGCTGTATCGCGACGCGGACTTTTTGAAGCCGCTTACAAAGGATTCCAAAGTCAAAAACGGCGATACGGTTTACGTCAAGTGGACGATAAACAGTTATACCGTAACGTTTATGGACGGCAAAACCCCTTTGAAGACCGAAAAGGTGCAACACGGTTCTGCCGCACCAGAACCCAAAGTGCCTGAAAAGGACGGCAAGACTTTTAAAGGATGGGACAAACCGTTCGACAACGTCACAAGCGACCTTACGATAAACGCGGTGTACGACGTCGACACGTTTACGGTGACGTTTAAGGACGGCGAAAAGGTGCTTGAAACCCAAACGGTGGAATACGAAGCCGCCGCGACCGCGCCCGATACCGCCAGGCTTTCGCCGCCCGAAGGCATGCATTTTGCAAAATGGGACAAAGACTTTTCAAAGGTGACGGAAGACATTGAAGTTTCCGCAGTGTACGAACTTAACGAGTATACGGTTATTTTCAAAAACGGCGAAACGACACTCAAAACCGAAATGGTGAAACACGGCTTTGCCGCAACTGCGCCGAACGTGTACGATACCGCGACGAAAAAGTTCGTCGGATGGGACAAATCGTTTGACAACGTCACAAGCGACCTTATCGTCAACGCAAAGTTTGAAACGAAGAAGTTCACGCTGACGTTTATTAACTTTGACGGCACGACGGTTTACACGGAAGAGGTCGAGTACGGCGCGTCCATCAGTGACCATTTTGAAACGGCAGACAACGACGCGACGTACGACGCTACAATTTTGGATTACGACGGCTGGTACAAAGCGGACGGAACGAGAATCGACGAGCTCGATTTGCCGACAATGCCGGCTGAAAACTTTACGCTTACGCTGAAATTAAGGCTTATGGATTCCGCAATCGGCGATTTCAAGGTTAATACCCCCGCGGACTTCACGTTTACGGAAAGCAACACCGCCGAATTTAGTGTAATGCCGAACGAGGGCACCACTTTGCACGCGGGCGTTACTTATAAGTATATATGGACAATAAATAAAGATAACGTTTTTTATAAGACGGAAGAAACAACCGAATTGTCGCTCACCCTTCAAAACCTTGCGGCGGGCGAGTATCTGGCAAACGTCAAAATCGTCGCGTCAATTGAAAACTGCGGCTCTGTCGAAAAAGGCTTTACGGCAGACAAAACGCTTATCGTATCCCGCGCGGACATTTCGGGCATTACGGTAACGGGCGTCACAATGACGTACGGCGATAAAACCGCCAAAATCGGAATAAGCGGACTTCTTGCGGACGACGTCGTAACATACGGCACCGACAACACAACATTCCCGCTTCAAAACGTCGATTTGTCGGCGCTCGACTGCGGCGAATACGATTACTTTGTAAGAGTGTACAGGGGCGACAACTACAACCCTTACACGTCGGGAAAAATCACGGTAAAGATAAATAAAGCGACAGTTTCCGCCACCGTTACGCCCGACGATGACACGTTGACATACGGCGATACTTTGCCGAGCCTTACCGCAGCCATAAACGGCGAAACGTATACGATTGAAAGCGGCAAATACGAATTGCACCTGGGCATGACCTCGATAACGGGCGACGTTGCAAATAACGTCGGCACGTATAATATCGAAAACGTGGACATCTCGGTCTTACGCGAAAAGTATCCCGAAAAGAATTACGATATAAAACTCACAACCGTCGGCGCGATTACAATTAACCAAGCGAAGCTCACGGTAACCGTTTCGCTGGACAAAACCGAACTTACGTACGGTGAAGATTCGCCAATAATAAGTTATACTTTTAGCGGGTTGAAATCTTCGGACAAGGAAGATGACTTCACGATTACCAAAACGAAATTTGCAGAAAAACTCGATGCGGGTACGTATACGGCGGCCGTAACCATTTCGGGCGACAAGACGAAGTTTTACGAAATCAACGTGAACACGGCTGATTTCACCGTAAAACAAAAGGCAGCGACAATCACGATAAACGAAATTAAAGATATCGTTTACGGCGATAAAGTGCCAGATTTGTCTGCAAAAGTCGATGGCGTGCTTGACGGCGACAGTCTTTCATACGCGCTTGAAACCGACTATACCGTCGGCAAAAAACCCGGCAATTATTATAACGTGAAAGTCGTGTTTGACAAAAACGCCGAAGCAAACAAAAACTATGCAATCACCACAACCGTCACAACGTTCTACGTCGGCACAAAGGATCTTACGATAAAACTCAATAATACGCCGACCGTTGCGGTCGGGAAAACATACAAGGTCGAGGCAGAACACCTTGAAAAAATCGGACTTGTTGCGGGCGATACCGTCACGGGATACGTCACGATAACAAAGGACGTCGCAGGCACATATAACGCAGACGATTTCGACAAATTCATTAGCGTTAAAAACGCCAAGGGTGAAGACGTTACCGCATGTTACGAAATCGCGTACGAAATGAGCGTTACGTTTATAGAGGTCACCTTCGCAATAGATTTCGCGGACGTTACGCTGACGTACGACGGGCAGCCGCACGGCGTTGTGGTCACAAAGACCGACGACAGCAAAAACTACACGATAACGTACGGCACGACCGAAAACGATTGCACGCTTAATTCTTCGCCCGTATATAAAAACGCAGGCGTATACACAATATACTTTAAGGTTGTTGACAACGACACCCTCGCGGAGCATGTCGGATACGTTACGCTTACGATAAACAAGAAAGCGGTCACAGTAAAGGTTAACGACGTCACGATAACTTACGGCGAAACCCCCAAGTTTGAGTACACCGTCGACACCGTCGCGGGGCTTGTAGAGGGCGAAACGCTTTCGGGCGAAGCGGTTTACAGCGGCGCAGGCACGGATGCGGGAGTTTACGATATTTCCGTTTCGGGACTTACCGGCGACAACTATAAAGTGATTCCTGTCCCCGGCAAACTCACGATAAACAAAAAGACCGCCACTGTCACTTGGACAAATGCGGAAAATCGTGATTATAGCCCCGACGGACAGACTTTGCCCACGGCAACGTACGACGGCAAAACCGCAGACCTTATATTCACAAAATACGGCACGGTATGCGATTTCAAAAACGCGGGCACTTATACGGTAACCATTAAAGAAGACAAAAACTATATCCTTTCGGGCGAAACTACAAAAACAATCGTTATCGAAAAAGCAACGTATACGTCTGTTACCGCGCATGAAGCGCTTTCCGGCATATACGATCCCAACAAAACGCTTGGAAATTACACGCTCGCAGAAGGATTTACCTGGGTTAACCCGGACGAAGTCCCCGTTTGCACAAAGACGGTGTACGAGGCGAAGTACAATAAGGACCCCGCAAACTACGAAGATTTTGTAACAACGGTAACGCTCGTTCTTCAAAAGGCGACGGTAACGCTCGCGCAAAATCTTTTCGAGTTCAATTATGACGGCGCGTCGCACGAAATCGGCACGACCGTGAGGTACAATAACATCGAAGTAACGGAGCCTTACACCCTGACGTTTGAAAAGAATATGTTTTCTGCGGCAGGCACGCACAGAACGCTTGTTACGATGGAAGCGGACAACTACGATTTGCCCGAAAACACTTATCTTTACGTAAAGGTCAGGGGCGTGAAAGTCGGCAACAACTATTACACAATCGAAGAAGCACTTGCCGTCGCGGCAAGCGGACAAACGATTTTCGTCTTGAACGACACGGCGTTTGCTTCGCAAGAGATTGCAGGCGTGCTTTACAACGACGTAAAATTCAAAACCGTCAAAACGGGCGTAACGCTGCTTCTGCCGTTTAACGAGAACGACACCGTCGGTCATATCGGCGCGGGCAAAGAAGGGAGCGATAACTACAAGGCAACCGCCGCGCTTACGGGAACTGCGAAACTTTATAAGACGCTCGTTATCCCCGAAGGCATCGAAGTTATCGTCAACGGAAAACTTATCGTCGGCGCACAAACGGGAACAACAGTTGCGGGCGGAGTTCAAAACGCGGTCTCGGGCAACTATTGTGAAATAAGTTTAGGCGGCACGATTACGCTCAACAACGCAACGCTTGAAGTGTACGGATATATCAAAGGAAACGGCGAAATTACCGCAAACAACACGACCGTGATTGAAAATCTGTGTATTACAGGTTGGCTGGGCGGTTCCGAATCGGCAGGCAGATACATCGGCGACGGAAAACAATTAGCTCTTTCAACAAACGTCGACAATCCTGTGCAATTCCCGTTCAGTCATTATGAATTACGCAGTGTACAATTATCAATTACTTTGCATAAAGGATCAAAACTTCAAGGCTATGCAAAAATAGCAACAGGCGCAATATTGGTACTTCCGGCACAAATTAACGAAGCGTGGCTCACGTTCGTGTCTTCTGACAATAACGAGTCATCGGGACTTGTCAGAATGAAGAGTTCTGACGCAAAAGTTGTAAAAACGTTCAAAGGCGGCAGAGTAGGTATCGAAACGTATGGCTCGGTCGAAGACGGATATACTTCTGTTTCATTAAAAGTAGCAACAACGACAATAAGTATGACTTCTGAAAAGGTATTTTTCCCGATTTGCGGAAAAACCGATATTGTCATAAAATCCGGCACGTTCACTCAAAAAAATAAGTACAAGTTGATGCCCGGTTCAACCCTTACGATAGAAAACGGTGCAACTCTTAATCAAAACGGAAGCATAGTTGTGTATACCGGAGATTTCAAGGACGTATCCGATAAGCATTATCCGTCAGGATTAGGTGATGCAAGATTTACCGTTGACGGCACGTTAAACATAAACGGAGCATTCGGCGGGAAAGTATTGTCGACAACGGCAGGGAAAGTTGTTGTCGGCGCAAACGCTACAATAACGGATGTCTATTCGCCGGAAGGGAAAGGAGGCGTAAGCACATTAACTACGAGCTACACACCGCTTGATAAGACGATGACAACCAAATCGCTGGAGTTTGTGAATGCGGACAACACGACGGTTGCGGCGGCGACAAACAAAACCTATAATTACAATAACGGAACGTGGCAATAACCGCGCCCCATCTCAAAAAACAAAGTATGCGTCCGAAAGGGCGCATATTTCTTTGAAAATCGCTTGCAACTTTTCCCCCGCGGTGATAATATATCGTGAGAAAATTCAAGGTGAACTAATGAAAAAACCGCTTAAAAAAATCCCGAAGACCGCGGAACTTATGTGGGTGCTGGGCATATTCCTTGTCGCGCTTGGCGTGACGATGAGCAAGAAAGCCGATCTCGGAGTATCGATGATTGCCGCGCCGACGTTTATCGTGTACGAGGCGATAAGACCGCTGTGGGCTGTATCGGTGGGCACGGTCGAATATCTTGTGCAGGGCGCGATTCTCCTTATAATGTGCGCCGTCGTGCAACGAGTGAACTGGCGATATCTGCTGGCGTTTGCGGTGGCGGTGATATACGGCTACGTGATGGACATGTGGATGCTGGTTTTCAAAAACGTCGTGCTCACAGAAGCGTACTTAAAATGGATTATGCTTATCGCGGGCGACGTGATGACGGCGGCGGGCGTGGCGTGCTTTTTCAGGACGTATATGCCGCTTCAAGTGCACGAACTTTTCGTTGCGGAACTGTCCGACAGATATTCCCTGAAAATAAACAGGGTGAAACTCGTTTTCGACTTATCTTTTCTGGTGCTGTCCGTGGTGCTTGCTCTTACGATATTCAGGGACGCGAATACCTTTGACTGGAAAAATATCGCCACGACAAGTTATCATAGCCTGGGGCTTGGGACGATTGTCACGACGTTGATAAACGCCCCGATAATCGCGGTAATCGGGAAAGGACTTGACAAAGTTTTCGACTACACCCCGCTTTTCCCGAAACTTGAAAAGCTGATAGGCCGCAAAAAGAAAACGGACACGCCGACCGAAACGGAACAAAATACCCATAAAAACGAACAAAACCAAACTGCGGAAGAACAAGCCGCAAACGAACAAACCGCAAACGACGAGAAAGAATAAAACCTAAAAAACCCTCGCAAAATCGCGAGGGTTTTATTATAAGGTGCCCCTTCCGGGAGATTGCCACGCTACGCTCGCAATGACATAGTACTTCGTACGGAAAGGAAAATTTTGTTTCTTACAAACAATGGCGTGATTGATGTACGCCCTTTATTCTATTCCGTGCAACGCACTTTATGTCATTCTGAGGAGCGAAGCGACGTGAGAATCTCCCGGAAGGGTAACCATATTAAAAAAGGATTGTTTCCGCCGTATTCTTTAACGAATTTTCGGGTTCTGTCGAAAAGGCAAAATATCGCTAATTCTCGCCGTTTTCATCTTGACGTTTGTTTTCAATAATATTCAAAACTACGGTTATTGACGGCACGATTACCGCAAACAAGCAAAGTTCGACAACGGTGTTGATTGCAACCACGCTTGACAAAAGCCACTTGAAATTTATTACAAGTCCGTCGTAGTTTTTGCCGTGCGCGAACGCCAGAAACATTGAAAGGAACAATATCGTGTTGGTGATAACGCCGCAAATCGTTGAAAAACAGCCGATTGCAAAGTTCACGGCGCGTTTTTGTTTTTCGGTGCGCGGTTTTGTCGATTTCGCCGCCGCCTTGCTCAGCCCTTTGTATACGAGCGCGCAGACAGTGCCGCACAATATGCGCGGAAGCACCGATACGAGCGGGTTTATCGCAACGGCGTACATGGGAATACTGCCCGAATAAATAAGCGCGATAAACAAACTTACAAGCCCGAATACGCCGCCCGAGATCGCGCCGAATTTCACGCCGTAAACCTGTCCGCAGACGAAGACGGGAATAAGCCCCAGCGCAAAACTTATCGGCAGCCCGAATTTTTGTATGATTTCCGCAAGAGCCTGCAACACGACGACAAGGGCAAGCGTTATCCCAAGCGTCGCGATTTCTTTGTTTTTCTTGTGATTTTCAACGTTGTTCATAAACGTTATTATACAAATATTTTCAAAAATGAAAAGCAAAAGCGCTTACAATTTATTCAAACGTCGATGTGGAGTTCAACAAAAACGCTTTCAGCTTCTCGGATTTGGGATTGTCGAAGATTTCGTCGGGCGTGCCGTATTCGGCGACTTCGCCGTCCGCCATAAACACGACGCGGTCGGCAACCTTTCTTGCAAAGTCCATTTCGTGCGTTACGATAATCATTGTACTGTCGCCTTTAAGCCCCTTTATGACTTTCAGGACTTCGCCCGTAAGTTCGGGATCGAGCGCGGACGTCGGCTCGTCAAAGCACAAGATATCGGGGGAGAGCGCAAGGGCTCTTGCGATTGCGACGCGCTGCTGTTGTCCGCCCGAAAGTTCGCAAGGGTATGCCGCGCATCTGTCCAGAAGACCGACCTTTGAAAGAGTCTCTTTCGCGCGGGCGTCGATTGCCGAATACTCGGCTTCTTTAAGTTGCTTTTTTTGCAAACTCAACGCTTTACCGCGCACTTTTTGCTGTTTTAACTCCTTAATTTGCTGTTTTATCTTGTCTTTTGCCAGTAGTTCCGCAGATATTTTCACGTTCTTCAAAACGTTCATATGCGGGAACAAATTGAACTGCTGGAACACAAGTCCGAAGTGCAGCCGTTTTTTCCGAAGGTCGTTGTATTTTTCGTTTTTGTCGCTTGCGCCGTCGAAAAGAGTTTCGCCGTCAACGATAATTTGTCCGTCGTCGGCGGTCTCCAAAAAGTTCAAGCACCGAAGGAGCGTCGTCTTTCCGCTGCCCGAGGAGCCGATAATTACCACGACTTCGCCTTTGTCCATTTCAAAATTTATGCCTTTCAGCACTTCCTGCGCGCCGAACGATTTTTTCAGATTTATAACTTCCAGAATTGCCATTTTTTATACCTTATAATAGTCCAGCTTCTTTTCGATGTAGCGGAAAAGAAGAGTGAGCAGTCCGCTGAATACGAGATAAAATACGCCCGCATAGAAAAGCGGCCACAACACGACGTAATTGTTGACGATTTGCTCGCTGAATTTGATGAGTTCCACAACGCCGATGACGCGCGCAAGTGACGTGTCCTTGACAAGAGTGATTATTTCGTTGGACATCGGGGGCATAATGCGCTTCACGACCTGCGGCAGGGTTACGTAAAAGAATGCCTGCGATTTCTTCATGCCTAAGACCGCCGCCGCTTCCGTTTGTCCGCGCGGTATCGACTGGATCCCGCCGCGATAAATTTCCGAAAAGTAGCAGGCGTAGTTTATCACAAACGCCACGAGTACCGCCGTAAATCGCGATTGCATCGGATAATCGAACAAAAGTCCCGGCACGTAAAATACCACTATGATTTGAAGCATAAGCGGCGTGCCGCGGATAATCCATACGATAAGTTTTGAAAGATATTGAAGCGGTTTGAACTTCGACATCGAGCCGAAGCAGACGATAAGCCCCAAAGGCACGGACAGGACAAGCGTCAGAATAAACAGAAGACACGTTGTCCCGAACCCCGTGAAAAGTTGCCTCGTCACTTCCGAAAATGAAATTGTTGCTGCCGATAAAACCATATTTATAAGTCCGTAAAAAGGTAGATTTCGCCGTTTGCACGGCGAAATCGAAAAAGTATTTTTTTGTTTAATTATTTTATGCCGAGAATTTCCTTTGCGGCGTCTTCGCCTGCCGAGCCGTCTTCCGCCACGATGCGCGCTTTTTTCAAAGCGTCGTAGGAGTTGTATTTATCCTTGTCGGCTTTTCTGATGACGGCGCATTGTTTGTTTTCAAGGTAGTTCATCGTTATCGACCATTGTGCGGCACGTGCCGGCGTTACGGTCAGACCGTTCCATACGCAGTCGATGGTTTTTGCTTCCATTTCGGATTCCTTCTTGCCCCAATCGATAAGTTTGAATTCAACCGCGATTGTCTTGCCGACTTTCTCGCTGATTTTTGCAAAGACCGCTTTTGCAAGGTCGGTGTCGAAACCGCCCGTCGTTTTGTCGCCCGAGCCGAGAGCCATGGGTGCGTTCAAGGTGAATCCGATGACGATTTTGCCTTCGCTTTTGATATAGTCAAGTTCTGTATTGTCCGCTTCGCCCGTGGGTTTGGAGTAGACAAGGTCGAGCGTTGCCGCGGAAATGCCGTATTTTTCGGCGATTGTTTTGTAGTCGGCGTCTTTAAGTTCAACAAGAACTTGATTGACAAGGTCGGTGAGAGCGTTGTATTTGCCGTCGGCTGCCTTTCTGAAAGCGATGCCGTAGTATTCTTTTTCAAATTCCACGTCGGCGATCGTCAGATTTTTCGCCATTGCGGAGTCGACGCTCAGAAGATAGTTCGCCATCGTGTAGTCCATTATGCCAACGTCGGCGGTTTTGGCGTTGAGTTCCTTGAAAACGTCTGCCTGCGCCGAGAGCGCGGTGTAGCCGGGTTTTGTTTCCTTGTTGCAGGCTGCAAGCGCAAACGCCATCACGAAAACTATTGAAATAATCGAAACAATAACGGTGATTTTCTTTTTCATGTTTTTACCTCGGTTTAACGCGTTAGTAATTTAGCGTAATAAAGTGTTATGAATGGATAATACCATATAAAAAAGGTTTTGTAAAGCAAAAAACAAACATTTTCAAAAAATTTTTTTGCTTATATAATAATAAAAATATTAATAAACAATAAAAACAAAATAATAAGCCGATTGCGAAGTTTTATAACAAGGATACCCTTCCGGGAGATTGCCACACGTCGTATGCTTCGTTTTTGACCAGTCAATCGTCGCAAGCGACAATCGCCTGTCTTATGCTTGCATACTCCTTTTCCCCAAAAGTACAAAGTATCTTTTGGGGTCCCCATAATGGGCGGTGCTTCGCAATGACAGAGTACTTCGTACGGAATAAATAAGAGTTTGTTAGTTAAAAAATAGTAAAATTTACGTACGCTCTTTATGCTATTCCGTGCAACGCACTTTATGTCATTCAGAGGAGCGAAGCGACGTGAGAATCTCCCGGAAGGGACTCCTTATAAAGCGATGATACGATGTTTTTGTCGCTGGCAAAAGCGATGCGCCTTCGGCGCGATGTGTGCCGTTGGCACGTTGCGGAATTATTTTTGTCATTGCGAAGCATAAACAGGGGATCCCGCGGGATACAATATGGAAAAGCAAATAAAAACGGACGCAGGGTTGCGTCCGTCTTGTGCGACATAACTCTTATTTGTGGTTGCCGTTAAGCAGTGCGAAGTTCTGTTTGTTCGCCTTATAAAGGTTTTTGAACACTTCAAAGCCCTTATCGTAAACCTCGGCTTTCAGCTTCAAATTGGGCTTAAACGTCTTTTTTGCGGGGATAAAGTCCTTAACTTTGTCAAACGAAGGAATAAGGTTAAGCCCGATTGCAACGCATACCGCCGCGCCGACCGCACCCACGTTTTGCGGACTGTCAACCGTTTCGATAGTGTGTCCCGTGATATCGGCAAGGAGCTGGCAGGTAAAGTCGTTCAGCGCGCCGCCACCTACAAAACGAATGACGTCTGACGTTTTGACTTTCCTTTCGCTTGCTTCCAGCATCCAGCGTTTGTGATAGCATACGCCTTCCAGCACCGCGCGGATAAGTTCGGTTTTTCCGGTGTCAAGCGAAATGTTGAAGAACATACCGCGTGCGTTCGGATCCTCAAACGGGCAACGGTTGCCGTGCAGCCAGGGCGTGAAAATTACGCCGCCCGAGCCTGCGGGGATATCGTCGACGACGGTTGTCATATATTGATACAGGTTGAGATATTTGGATTCAAAATCTTCCGCGATGTGTTTTTTCTGAATGTAAATGCCGACCTCGTCCAGGGCGATATGGTCTTTCACCCATTCCAGACACTTGCCCGAGGTTTCGAGTTCCGCAAAGTAGTTGAATTTGCCGGGTTGCGCCGCGACGGTTGCCGCGATCATTGTGGTTACGTCCACGGCGGATTTATCGGTAACGGTCGAAACCCAGCCCGAAGTGCCGCTGTAAATGTGAGTTTCGCCAAGTTCCGTGCTGCCCGCGCCGACGCCGATAAGAGAAGCGTCCATACCGCCGCCGAAGACTTTGATGCCTTTGACAAGCCCAAGTTCTTTCGCGGCTTTTTCGGTGATTTCGCCCGCGCAGTCGGACGACGCGATAAGTTTTGGCAGGTGGTCGTAATTCACGCCGCACATTTTGCACATTTTTTTGCTGATGCACTTGTTTTTAAGGTCAAGTAAAAGCGTGCCGAACGCGCTGTCGTACGTCATGACGAATTCGCCGGTCAGACGGCAGATGAGATACTCTTTTACGTCCAGCCATTTGTAAACGCGCTTAAAGTTTTCGGGCTCGTTATTTTTCACCCAGTTATATTTCCAGACGGGGTCTTTTACGCTGACGGGTGCCGCGCCCGTTATCATAAGCGCGGGTATAAGTTTGAAAATATTTGCGCCTGCGATTTGAAGCCCATAGGAAATGCCTTCCTTGATTTCCTTTCTCGCGCGCTGATCCATATAAGAAAAGGCTCTGCGGATTGCGACGCCGTCTTTGTCGACAAGGACAAGCCCCTGCGCCTGCGAGCAGAAAGAAACGCCTGCGATTTTGTCGGGGGAAATGCCGGATTTTTCAAGTACGACGCGCGTTGTGGAGCACATTGCCGCCCACCATTCGTCGGGATCCTGTTCCGCGCCGCCGTCGTCGTAAACGTAAAGTTTGTAGCTTTCGGTTGCTGACGCCAGAATTCTGAAGTCTTTATCGATTTCGAAAATACAAGTTTTGATGCCTGTCGTGCCTACGTCGTAGGCCATAATATATTTTGACATAAGTATCACCCTAAAAAATTTTTATACAAAAATTATACCATAGTGTATTTTTAATGTAAACAACTTTTTTACAAAGGGATAAAAAAGTATAATAATATCAAACTTGTGTCAGAATGACACACAATGGCGTGCAAAACCAGCTCAAAAACGCAAAAAAGTCGGCACAATTGTCAATATGACAGTTATACCGACAGCAAAAACGCAAGTGTGTTTTAGTTATTCGATTGAAGTTGTTTGCGATAACAATCGTTTTCGATGGAGCAGCCGCCGCATTTCGTGCAGCCTTCCTGTTTTTTGAAGTCCAGATTGTATTTCACGAGAAGGCCTGACAAATGCGTCGCGATTTCGATAAGATCCTGCGTTTTGCACCTTATCGAAATGTCGACGGGCGCGTTGTCAAGCGGACGAATGGGCATAACCGTCGGGAATACGCCGATTTTTGCCATCTTTTCACATTCCGCCATAATGTCTTCTTTCGGCTGGATTCCCGCAATCAGCACGGAAGATACCTGTCCCCATCCGAAAACGCTCACCGCTTTTTCAAACGCCTTATAATAATGCTCGTACGAAATTTTCGATTTTCCCGGGCAAATCTTTTTCCTTAATTCGTCGTTTGCGACTTCCAGATTCATTATCGCGACGTCCGCGCCCGCATTTTTCAGCGCTGCGATTTTTTCAAGGTCGGACGGCGGGGCAAACTCGATTGCGATTTTCGCGTCCGAAAACGCACGGATTTTTTTGACAAGGTCAATCCAGTAATCCGCCATGACGTCCGGGTTTTTATAAGTACCGCCCGAAAAGTTGAGCATATTGTCTTTTGACAGTTCAAAAAGTTTTTTTATGGAATCTGCAAGGATGTCGGCGTCAAGCGGCGTTTCGCGCTCTTTCACGATACTGCAGAACCTGCATTTTTCGTTTTCCCTGTCATAACAGCAATTACTGTTCGGCCAGATCGTAACGCAACCCTTGGAGTGAAGCCTTGCAAAGTCATCCACGACCGTGCCGGTGTGTGGGAGCGCGCCGAAAAACGAAACGGGGAAACTGTTTTTTCCGTCCGTTATAAAAAAATTGCCGTCCTTTTCGTCCAGAAGATAGGGCGATTCGTGCGCGAAGTCGTCGGCGATACTGACGTTGCAATTCGTTTCCGAAAACCTTACGTTCAGGCTGTGCATTATTCCTTTTGTGAAAAAGTCGGGAAATTCCTTATATAATATGGCTTTTGCGTTGTCGCTTGCGCGCATACCTTTGGTCAGGAGTTCCGCCTTATAAAAAATTTGGTCGTTTATATTCATAGGTACCTCAATCGTATTTTATAATATCTTTTCTTTTTTCGCAACCTCAGCAGAAAAATCGTAATCCGAAAATCGAAAAAAATTCAAAAAACCCCCTATATACGGCGGAATTTAGGTAATTTTAGGGTTTGAAAAATAAAATTAAGAAAAACAGTTCATTTTGATAGGCAAATTATCAACAAGATTTTATGAAAATGAGGAAATATGGGAGCGAAAGAAAGAAACAAAAATTACGTGCTTGAAAAGGCAAAAGAAGTTTTTTTGGAACGCGGGATCACGGGCGTTTCGATGGCGGACATTGCAAAAGAAGCCGATTTCGGCGTGGCGTCGGTGTATCGCTACTTCGGAAACAGGAAGGCGTTGATTATGGAATGCGCCGTGTCCATATGGCAGGACAAACGCGATAAATTGCGCGTCGTTTATGAAAAAAATCTGTCGGAAAGCGGATATGACCAGATCGTCGTGCTTACGAAATATTTTTCGTGGCTTGTCGTGAACGAAAAGTCGTTTTCAAAGTTTTTGCTGTCGCTCGATTCGTTTCTGATGACGGAAGACGCGACGCGGGAAGAGAGGAAGGAATACGACGCAATCCTGTTTGAGATTTACAAAATGTTTGAGGATGCATACAAGACGGGACTTTCCGATAATACGGTCAGGGATATCGGCAGTTTTCAGGACTTTTATTTTGCGGCGACGCAGTCGCTTATCAGCTTGTCTCAAAGGCTCACGATGCGCGGCAACGTCGGCTTTGACGACGTATCGTTGCACGACAAGGTGAAACTTCTCGTGAGTATGTTCACAACGTATTTATCAAACGAAAAATAACTTTGCCGTCAAATATTTGACGATAAAACGCAAAAACCGCCAAAACGGCGGTTTTTTGTATAAAGAGAAAAATTTTTCGGCGTTACAGCCCGATGAAAATCGACGAATTTCTGAGGCTCACGTCTTTGATTTTATCGTTAATACTTAACGCGTGTTTGTCAAGATTTTGTCCGTCTTCGTCGGATATTTTTTGTGCGCGGAACTCGGCAATGATTTTGCCCGAAACGTCAGCAATAATTTCGTTTTTGAGTTTTGCCTCGCTTGTCGAATTTCCGCATTCGGTAAGGAACGACAACGCCGTTTCGACGTCGGACAGAATGGTGAGTTCCCGCATGCCGCGGTATGCCCATTTGTAAAAAGGCTCGTAAACGTTGTTCAGCAAATACACGCACGAAATCGCGCTTTTTACAAATTCGAAAATCGCAAGTTGTGCCGCGCCCGTCTCTCTCCTTGCGATAAGGCGGGGGTAGTTGTATTGTCCGGATTGGCTCATAGAAAGCGCGTGCGCCGCGATTTTTTTCAGACGGACGTTCTCGGGGAAGCCTTTTTGCAAAACTTCGCGAATCCTTGAAAACTCGGCGCAGTTATTTATAAACATCTTGCCCGATACGGCGGTGCGTAGGGCGTATGGCGGGATTTTCAGCCAGTCGAAAGTTATTTTTGGCGCGGAACTTCTGCCGATAATACTTTCGTAAAAGTCTTTGCACGAAAAAACGTCGTGGCGACTGCCGCCCGCGGGCGAAAATTTCAGACGGGAAAACCCCAAAAATTCGTCGGGAAGTTTGTTGTACGCGCGGGTTAAGCCGAACCCGTATTTTTCGTAATCCGCGTCGCTTAAAAAAATGCAGAATCCCGGCTCGAAGTCGTGGTCTTTTGAAACGTCGTCGTCGAAAAACAGACACTCGCTGCCTTGACCGACAAGCCCTGCGGACAACGTCGGCAAAAGAAAGGCGAAGTCTTTTTCAAGCATCGGCATTCCGAATTTTTCAAAATATTTTTCCGACAACTCAACGCCTTTCATAAATACTCCTTGCTCGCGCCGAAAGGTCTTGTGCGTCGATAAATCTTCCTGCGTCGGAAAAGGCGGACGCGCATTTTTCGCACACAAAGGCGTAATATCCGTCGCGCGTTACGCCTTCGTCATTTAAGCACGACAGGGCGTTGTCAAGAGCCTTGTCGACGTTTTCGTCGTCAAAGGGATCTTTTCTCAGAAAAGTTGTCGAAAGGTTTGTGTACGTCACCGCTTCGTCCAACTTGTTCCCGTTGTTTTTCGCAATTTCAAGTGCCTTTTCAAAATACGATATTGCGGTGTCGTAATCGCCCAAATCGGCATATGACAGTGCGGAATTGTTGTATAAACCGCCGAATAGCGCATTATCCGCGTCAAGGTTTTTTGAAAAAACCTTGTATACTTCGTCGTAAATTTTCAGCGCGCCTTTCGCGTCTCCGAAGGCTTTTTTGTTGGTTGCGACGTTCAGTAAAAACGTTGCGCCGCTTGTCGTTTCCGCCATATCCGTTTCGTCAATCAGCCGCAAAATCTCGGCGCAATATTTCTCGCTTTCTTCCTTGTTTCCCGTTTTTCTGAAAACCCCGGTGAGTTCGCTCGTCACGACGAGTTCGCCCCGTTTATCGTTCAAGGCTTTTGCTTCGTCAAGCCAGTATCTCAAAAGTTTTTCGGCGGACGCAAGATCGTTTCGTGACAAAAATTCGTCTTCCTTTTCGATAATGCGTTCGACGGGAATCGTCCCGTGAGTTTCGGTTTCGGGATAATAAAACTCTTTGCCGCCGCATGTCGCGCAGACAGGCTCCTTATAATCGAATTCGTCGATACCCATAGTTTCTCCTTTTGGCGCGACGGCGTGATTGTCGCGCGTTTGACCTGATTCAAGAATAACACAAAATTCACGCCTTGACAACGGACGGCGCAAAGGTTATATTATTATTGATATTTATAAATAACATAAGGCGGTATGTTGAAAAATGATAAGAAGAATCGAGTCGGCGGACAGGGCGGATTATATAAAGTTCGCAAAAGAGTTTTATACGTCGGACGCCGTCACGCACGACGTTCCCGAAGAATACCTGACGCTGACCTTTGAAACGCTTGTCGAAGGCAACCCGTTTTCGGACGGCTATATGATTGAAAGCGACGGCGAAAACGTCGGATACGCTCTCGTTGCGAAAACGTTTTCGCAGGAAGCGGGCGGCATGGTTGCGTGGTTTGAAGAATTGTATCTTTCGGAAAAGGCGCGCGGAAAAGGACTCGGCACGCTTGCTTTAATGTACCTTGAAGGCAAGTACGTTTCGGAAGGGTACAAGAGAATAAGGCTTGAATACACGGCGGAAAACGAGCGCGCGGCGAAACTTTATCGACATCTCGGGTTCAAAATGCTTGATTATCTGCAAATGCTGAAAGATTTCAAATAAAAAAAGAAAAGGGAAAAAGGAAAAAATGGGAAAAATTATCGTAATCGGCGCGGGACAAGGCGGACTTGTCGCGGCAAAGCATCTTAAAAATTTCGGGCACGACGTGGTTGTGTACGAGGCGGAAAGCCGCGAAAACGCGGCGCATCCCTGGCGCGACGATATAAGGCGCGCCGTTTTCGAAGAAGCGGGCTTAACGCCGATTCCCGTTTCCGACTGCGTCCAGAAAAACAAATGGAAATTCGTGTCGCCCGACGAAAAGTCGACGCTCAGAGTGCCGATGACGCCGCCGCTTGAAGAAATCGCAATCGACAGACGATATCTTCTTGAATACCTTCTGAAAGAATGCGAAGGCGTCGAAGTGCATTTTAACAGCCCTGTCGAAAACCTTATCACGGACGGCGATAAAGTCGCGGGAGTCAGGGTAAACGGCAAAGACGTCCGCGCGGATATGGTCATCGACGCGTCTGGTTACAACTCGAAATTCCGCCGGGAAGTCCCGAAAAAGTTCGGTATTCCGGAGCCGGAATCCGACGACAAATTTTGTGCATTTCGGGGATATTATCGCGCAGATCTCAACAAAAATCTGCCGAATCCGCCGTGCACACTTTACATAAAACACCTTGGCGGTGTCGGCATCAGCTGGTGCAATCTGTCGCAGGACAACGTTGCGGACGTGCTTGTCGGGCGCATCGGTAGCCTCTCCGACGAAGAACTCGAAAGGGCGAAAACAAGACTTCTTAAAAATCACGATTTCAACACTGGGGAGCCGATCGTGGAGCGGCGCGTTGATATTTCGTTGCGTTATCCCTCGGGCGTACTTGTCGCAGACGGGTACGCAATCGTCGGCGACAGCGCGTATATGACGATGCCCATGATGGGCAGCGGTATCGAAAGCGCGATGAAAGCGGGCAGAATGCTTGCCGAAACAATCGGGACGGACTGCGACTTTTCGGCAAAGAGTCTGTATCCGTATCAACTCAAATTTTATAAGCAGTTCGGTTTTTTGTATGTTTTCGTGGACGTCCTGAAACGCTGGGCGCTCAACCTGCCCGATAAAGACGTTAACCTAGCGTTTTCAAGCGGGCTTGTCACCGACGACGATATGGCGCTTCTCAGCACCGATGAAAACGCAAAAGGCTTGTCTTTTTTGACAATCCTTAAAAAAATCGGAATCCTTTTCAAAAACTTTTCGCTTGTCTGCCGCGCCGTGAAATATGCGGCGCGCGGGCTTAACGCGATGACGGTCGCAAAACGTATTCCCAAAAAATACGACGCGGACAAGGTCAGAAAGTGGTCGGAAAAACTCGACAAAAAGGTCAGAGGAAAGAAAAAGAGATAAATCCGCCGTGAAAACGAAAGAAACAACAATCAAAATATTGTTCTCGGCAATCGTGTGTGCGCTGATATCGGCGACGATATTTTCAATGAAACCGCCGCGCGCCGTTTCGTACGCCGAAACGGGAAATTGCCCGCACGAATACGACGACGATTGCGACGACGAATGCAATCTTTGCGGCGAAAAGCGCACGCCGATGCATTATTTCGGCGAATGGATTGTCGTAAAAGAAGCCACTAACGACGAAGAAGGGCTGAAAGAGCGAACGTGCGTCAGGTGCCACGTAAAACAGCAGGTTGTTTTACAAAAGACCGCCGTCCCCGAACCGCAAAAAGAAAAAATCCTTTCAAAATCGGATATCGCGGGGATTGTCGTAGGAAGCGTTGCGGCAGGGGGACTCGTCGCATTTATCGGGGCGACGCTGATAAAAAAGAAACGCAAAAAATAAGGCGCGCGAAAGTGCGTTTTTATTTTTAATAAAATGTTGAAAATCGTCGCCCGAAACGGTTGACAATATAACGGTTTAAGATTATATTTTTGTCGCTATGGAAAACGAAAACGAACCACTTGTCGTGCCGCCCGAAAGCGAACGGGAAAAAACCGAAGAAGGGCATACGACAAGCGAAGAAAACGAAATAGTAAGCGTCGAAAACGCAGAAACGTCAGGCATCGCCGCAAAGATTTCCGCGACCGACAACGCGGAGGATTTGCCGAAAAAGAAAGGTCAGCGCGATATGACGGAAGGCGTCATCTGGAAACAAATTCTGGCGTTTGCGCTGCCGATACTTTTGTCCAACGTCATACAGCGGTTGTATAACGCGGTCGACTCTATCGTCGTAGGGCGGTTTGTCGGGCACGAAGCGCTTGCGGCGGTCGGCAGCAACAACAGTATAATCAACGTTTTCGTGTCGCTGTTTTTGGGAATATCCGTGGGCGCGGGCGTTGTCGTCGCGCAATACTACGGCGCAAAGGACGATGAAAAACTCAAAAAATCCGTGCAGACCTGTGCGTTTCTGGCGATTGTTTCGGGCATAGTGCTGACAATCGGCGGATACTTCCTTGCGGAGCCCATATTAAAACTCGTTCACACCCCCGAAAACGTAATGGCGCTGAGTCGCGAATATTTGCAGATTTATTTCTTGGGCGTTCTCGGCACGCTCGTATACAATATGGGGTCGGGCGTGATACTCGCGGTCGGCGACAGCAAGCGGCCGTTTTTGTACTTGCTGTTCGCGTGCTGCTTGAATATCGCGCTGGACGTAGTGTTCGTAAAGACGCTCGGCATGGGCGTTGCGGGCGCGGCGTGGGCGACTCTTATTTCGCAATACGTATCGGCGATTCTGGTCACATTAAGGCTTCTTCTTACAAAACAGAACTATAAACTGTCGTTTCGGCATTTTAAGATTGACAAGCCGATTCTCAAAAACATATTCAAAGTCGGTCTTCCCGCGGGGTTGCAGTCAAGCATGTACAGCGTCGGAAACCTGCTTATCCAGTCAAGTCTGAACACCTTCGGCTCGGTCGTTATGGCGGGCTGGGTTGCCGCAATGAAAGTTGACGATTTCACCTATGCCCCCATTTGTTCCTACGGCATGGCGATGAACAGTTTCGTCGGACAAAACGCCGGCGCAAAGCGCATGGACCGCGTGAAGAAAGGCTTTTACACCGCGCTTATTATGAGCGTCGTTACGGCAGTCGTAATCATTGTCCCCGTGCTGATTTTAAGGGGCGACGTCGTTCGCATATTCAATAAGGAAGCGGACGTCGTGAGCGTAGGCTCGGACATCATTCTGCACATCTGCCCGTTTTACGTGATTTTCGGCATGTGCGAAGTTTTCTCGGGCACGCTGAAAGGGCTTTCAAAGTCGCTGACGGCGTTTATAATCACGTTTGTCGGCATACTTTTAACAAGGATAATCTGGCTTTACACGGCGGTGCTTATGACGCACAATCTCACGGTATTGTTTATGATTTACCCGATAAGTTGGGTTGTGACCGCCGCGATATACTTCATATACCTTGCCGTCAAAAAATGGGACGGAATGCTCGATATGACCGCGGAAGAGAGGTTTATAGAAAAACTCAGACATATCGGTAAAAAGAAAACCGCGTGAAAACGCAAAAAGAAATATCGTTTGTTTTATAAAACATATAATATAACAAATACACAGACGGCGAAAAAACTAAAAAATCGTAAAAACATTTTGAAAACCCCTTGACAAACGTATAAAGGGGTTTTATAATTACAAACGGTTGAACAGTTATTCAAATGTTTGACAAAAGGAAAAAGAAAAATGAAAGAAACAAAAATCGAAAAAAACGAATTTTGCGAAGAAGTGCACGCGCACGACGAAACGGTGAAGAAGGTCAAAGCAAGCCTTTCCGACGCCGATTTATTGTTTGACGTTGCGGAACTTTTCAAAATCTTCGGCGACAGCACCCGCGTCAATATCCTTGCGACGCTTTCAAAAAACGAACTATGCGTATGCGACGTCGCGGCGGTACTTAATATGACGGTCAGCGCGGTATCGCATCAACTCAGGATTCTTCGCCACAACAAACTCGTGAAGGCGAGAAGAAGCGGCAAAGAAGTGTTTTATTCGCTTGCGGACAACCACGTCGTAAAGATTCTGGAACTTGCAATCGACCACGTAAAAGAGTAAAAAATCAAAGAGGTAACAAATATGAAAAAGACGGTAACCATTAAAGACATCGACTGTGCAAACTGCGCCGCGAAAATCGAGCGCGACGTGCAAAAAATCAACGGCGTTAAAAGCGCAAGCCTGAATTTCTTCGGACAGCGTCTGCAATTCGAATGTGACGAAGAAGATTACGAAAGAATCGCAAAAGAAATTGTGCATTGTGCAAAGAAAGTCGAACCTGATTGCGTAATCTTGGGTTTATAATACAAAAATGAAAGATAAAGATAAGAAAAAGTTAACAAAAAACCAAATAAGGCTCATACGTTTTTGTGTGTGTCTTGCCGCGTTTATCGTGCTTTACGCCGTCGGAAAGACCGTCGGTATGCCGTGGTACGTGGGACTTGCGACGTATCTTGTCGTGTACTTCGCGATAGGCTACGACGTGCTGTACCGCGCCGCGAGAAACATCGTGCACGGACAGGTTTTCGACGAAAACTTTTTAATGTGCGTGGCGACGGTCGGCGCGTTTGCAATCGGCGAATATCCCGAAGCCGCGGCGGTCATGCTTTTTTATCAGCTTGGCGAACTGTTTCAGGATTACGCCGTCGGAAAGAGCAGGAAATCCATTGCGTCTCTTATGGATATCCGCCCCGACAAGGCTGTAATATTTAAGGACGGACAGGAAACCGAAGTCGCGCCCGAAGAAGTTAAAATCGGCGACGTTATCGTTGTGAAAGCCGGCGAAAAAATCCCCGTCGACGGCGTGGTGATAAAGGGCGAAGGAAGTCTCGATACGTCCGCGCTCACCGGCGAAAGCGTGCCGCAAACCGTGTCTGAAAACAGCATCGTTTTAAGCGGCTCCATCAACCTTTCCAGCGTTTTGTATATCCGCGCCGAGAAAGAGTTTTACGACAGCACCGTCGCAAAAATTCTCGACATGGTGGAAAACGCTTCCGCAAAGAAAGCGAAAGCCGAAAACTTTATCACAAGATTTGCAAGATATTACACCCCCGCGGTCGTTATCACGGCGGTTGTACTTGCGATTCTGCCCCCGCTCGTCATCGATATGAGAAGCGGTGCGGTCTGGATCTCGTGGCTCAATCGCGCGCTTACGTTCCTTGTCATCAGTTGTCCGTGCGCGCTTGTCATCAGTGTTCCGATGTCGTTTTTCGGCGGTATCGGCTGCGCGTCCAGAAAGGGTATACTTTTCAAGGGAACGAGTTATCTGGAACTTATCGACAAGGCAAATATATTCGTGTTTGACAAAACCGGCACGTTGACGAAAGGTACTTTCGACGTCAAAAAGGTTATCCCCGCGGAAAACCGCGACGAAATCCTGCGCGTTGCGTGCATCGCCGAAAGCGGCAGCCTGCACCCCATCGCAAAAAGCATTTACAAAGCGTACGGAAAGTCCGTCGACAGTTCCGAATATCAAATCACGGAACGCTCGGGACGCGGTATGGAAGCGACGGGACCCGAAGGGCGCATACTTTGCGGCAGCGGCAGATTGCTTGTCGAAAACGGCGTTGCGATTATCCCCGTCGAAGAAGTCGGAAGCGTGGTGTACGTCGCAAAAGACGGTCAATATCTCGGCGCGATTCTGATTGCGGATACCGTCCGCGATGACGCGAAAGAAGTCATAAAAGAACTGAAAGCGCAGGGCGCAAAAACCGTCATGCTTACGGGCGATAACGAAAAATACGCACGCGCGGTTGCCGAAGAAGTCGGCATCGACGATTTCAAATTCGGTCTTCTTCCCGCGGACAAAGTCGTCGAAATGGAAGCAATCATGGAAAATAAGGGCAAAAAAGACAAGGTCGTGTACGTCGGCGACGGCGTCAACGACGCCCCCGTTCTTATGCGTGCAGACGTCGGCGTTTCGATGGGCGGCGTAGGCAGCGACAGCGCGGTCGAAGCGTCGGATATGGTGCTTATGCACGACAACCTTACGGGGATTGTTTCGGCGCGGAAAATCAGCAAAAAAACCCTTAAACTCGCATACGAAAACATCGTGTTCATATTGCTTGTCAAAGCCGTCGTGCTTATTCTCGGCGCGCAGGGCTTGGCGAGTATGTGGCTTGCGGTGTTTGCGGATGTGGGTGTGGCGGTGTTGGCGACGCTTAATTCTATGCGCGCCCTTACCGGTAAAAAGTCATAATTTTGCGACCTTTTGAGTTTTTGGCAAAACCTTACTCGGTTA
>ENA-OROK01000551-OROK01000551.1-human-gut-metagenome-genome-assembly--contig:-NODE-551-length-43699-cov-5.111493_pt1 | contig 43699 bp, 63 predicted proteins | sample MGYA00242127_ERZ509046 | MGnify/ENA primary metagenome ERZ509046 (study PRJEB26280, sample SAMEA2338728) | human gut metagenome | biome: human gut; feature: human-associated habitat; material: faeces... | reverse complement strand
ATTCCCGGTACATCTTGCGGAGCATCTGCTGCTCGTTTGTCAGATGAAAATCCATACAAAATTACTCCTTTTCTTTCTGGGGTTTATGCCAGGTTATTTGGAATAGTCATAGAAGCCCTTGCCGGTCTTCTTGCCCAGCAGGCCGCCGCGGACCATCTTCTTCAGCAGCAGAGCGGGACGATACTTGCCGTCGCCGGTCTCGTTGAAGAGGGTCTCCATGATAGCCAGGCACACGTCCAGACCGATGAAGTCGCCCAGAGCGAGGGGGCCCATGGGATGGTTGGCGCCCAGCTGCATAGCCTTGTCGATATCCTCCACAGAGGCAACGCCGGTCTCAACCAGGCCGATGGCCTCGTTGATCATGGGGATCAGGATCTTGTTGACCACGAAGCCGGGAGCCTCAGCAACCTCAACGGGATCCTTGCCGATCTCCTGAGACAGCTTGTAGATGACGTCGAAGGTCTCCTGAGTGGTGTTGGCACCGCGGATGATCTCCACCAGCTTCATGCTGGGAACGGGATTGAAGAAGTGCATACCGATGACGGGGTGCTTGAGGCCGTTGCCCATCTCGGTGATAGACAGAGAGGAGGTGTTGGAAGCGAAGATGGCCTCGGGCTTGCACAGCTCGTCCAGCTCGCAGAGCAGCTCCTTTTTGGTAGCCATGTCTTCCTTGACGCACTCGATGATCAGATCGGCGTCAGCGCAGGCGGACTTCTCCTCCACCAGGATGTTGGCCAGCAGAGCGTCCACAGCCTCCTGGGTCATCTTGCCCTTGGCCACGCGCTTGGCCAGAGAAGCAGCCAGCTTATCCTTGTGCTTCTGAGCGGAAGCCACAGAGCTTGCATACATCAGGGCAGTGTGGCCCTTAGCCGCGAAAACCTGAGCAATGCCGCTGCCCATGGTGCCGGCGCCGAAAATCGCTACTTTCATGTAATTGTCCTCCTGTAATTTATGTGATTATGGGGGGCCGCTGACCGGAAAGCATTCCGTCAAGGCCAGTTTCACCTGCTTAGTATTATACGGTCTCCCCCACTATTAAGCAAGGACATTTTCCCCTTCCGGCGGATTTTCTGCACTTCCCACAAAGGGATCGTTAAATTTTTTACATATCCGTTAAATAATTAACGTTAAAATAATCACGCAGCTCATAAGTCCTCATAAGCTCCCATAAGTTCTTAAAATTCAGTCACCTGCAGAGTTTTCAGAACCTCACTTCTTATAAGTGATTATAAGTTTTATACCCGAAAGGTTACGAGAAAGCTATTACCAATACCACCAGGGAATGACACACAAGCGAAGCAGAAGCAACATAAGCACCATTGGAGACGAAAAAAGGCCATCGACCTGCTCCCCGTGAGGGAGAGATCGGTGGCCTGTCGGTTTGTTCTTTTTTGAAGCCCTGGCGTTCGAGTCACACCAGTTCATAAAAACGACCGGCTGCATCTCTAAAATGTCGCCTGTTGCGGAGAAAAACTGACTTTTTGATAAAACCTGTTTTTCTAACTTTTTTCAGTGAAAAAGCCAATAAATATGTGAAAACTCCACACTTTCGTGCAGAGTTTTCTGTGCTGCATCTTTCATCAACACATTCTGGTACGCCCGACTGGACTCGAACCAGACGCCGCCTTTTATCGTGGCAAAAAAGTTATTAGATAGTATATAAAATTGCTGTTTTTATTAACTTTTGGTAAATGTTATTTATCCCATATAAAGGGTAAGTGTGTACTTTTGCGTGTACCGCATTCACTTATTCTCAGGCTTTCCGGCCGCCAGGCAAAACCATCCTTCAGCACAATATATACCAGCCTAGCCCCTTGTCAGGCCACCCGAAACGTGATACAATCTTACCGTGTAGAGAAGACGGCGATTGTATCAGTTTTGGCTGATCTATGCGTCAAACACAGGAGAGTGGCATCCGACGACTCGTTGGGTGCCGCTCTTTTTTTCGTAAAAAAACCGCCCCACAGCACTGTGCTGCAGGGCGGTTTCTCTCAGCCGGTCCAGTCGGCCTTGGTCTCCCGCTTATCGAAGTGAAGGAAGCTGCCATATACCCCAACGCCTCCATGGTTAGGGGACACGTTCCGGGCATATCGCTTTAGGTCCTTGATAGAGACTCCCGGCATGTGGATATCCGCAGCGTATCCGTAAAGGTGCTGACTGTGCTTGCTGGCATTTTTCAACGTGCTGTTGTAGGCCACCGTGCGGTAGCCGCTGTTGATAATGAGGGGAATCTCCTTCCCCTTGCCGTGCTCTTGGCTGGCCTGATACCGGATGGACTCCAGATCCCAGGGAAGCTGCTCATGGATCAGCACCACGTCACTGCTATCACGGCAGCGAAACTCTTTCACTTGGAAATGAGGAGTCAGGTACTTGTCTCCATCAGCGGCCAGAGAGTAGACCTTAACATCCATGCCTATTCTCCTTTCAGCTTGTACAGCACCCGAACCAGCTCCGCCCGGGTCACCGGTTTCTCCAGATTGCTGTCCGTCAGCAGCCCCTTGGCCTTGCCCCACGCCAGCGCCGGGTCCTCCGGCTTGGTTGGGGCCGGGGAAGGGTTTGCGGTCTCCGCCTTCCGTTCCCAGAATAGCAGCAGCGTGGGTACCTTCCGGGAGCTTTTGACCTTGCCCTTGGGGAAAATGCCCTGCGTGGAGCCGCCGCCGTCCAGCATGATGGCATCCTCCACCCCCAAGCCCAGCAGCTTATTCTGAAGCTGTTCGCGGGTCAAACTGGTTTTGTCACACCACAGGCAGATTTTCCCATTCGGCATCCAGCCCACAGCCGTCCGGGCGGCAGACCGGGCCACGTCCGGCGTGAGATCCCGGTGTAGTTTGGCCCCCGCTTTCAGGAGAGGGACGCCGGAGAGGAAAGATCCTCCCCGGTCCGTCAACATCTTCGGTGCGCCATCACTGCCAATGGAAATGCCCCAATCCTGATAGGCGTCCCGGCTGATAACTTTCCCATCGATCACCGTCCAGCCAACCGGCTGAAATTTGCCGTTGAACAGATAGCCGTTGATGATGTGCGTGCAGCCGGTTTTCGCCTTGATCTGCGCCGGGGACAGCTTGCCGCTATTGTGGTAGATCTGTGCTCTCGCGCAGTCAAAGATGTCAGTCATTGACTCTCACCGCGCTCTTGGCATAGCCCAGCTCGTCGTATTCGACCTCAAACTTGCCGCCGGGGATCCACTGAATCTGCTTCGTGCCGGCCAGATCCTCACGGCGGCGCATATCCACGGTACGCTGGGCGTCCTTGGGCTTCTCCTCAGCAGGGATGAAGCCCTCGGCCATCTCGGCGTCCGTCCAGCCGTCAATACCGCCGTCCGGGTTCAGGTGGAAGTTGGCCCCCGCCGCTTTCAGTTCGGCGTTGATGGCCTCCACGGGTGCGCCCTGCTTCTTGCCCTCGTTGATAATGTCCACATACTTCTTTTCCATGGTTTTTTCTCCTTTCAATTTTACGGTTGTGTTATAAACCGTTATCAACTGTTTTCGTCTTGAGTTTCCTTCGGGTTTTCTTCACCCGCAATTTTATCCCCCGCTGCATCCACAGCAGACTTGCCGGCGGCGAGGATCTTCGGCAGCCACGCAGGGACTTTGGCTCCCATATTAACTGCGTGTTCCGCCAGACTGCCCAATTCGCCAATAATGTACCAAACAATCACAAGTGGCCCGATCAGTACCGTATAATCAAAGGGCAGCGTGACGCCAGGCAGATTTGCCATCATGGTGCCAATGAGCCAGTCCGCCACCAGCGCAACGCACACAATGACGATCATGCCGCCCTTGTGCCACGCCCCCTCCCGGAGCTTGGCACTGGACCAGCGGCCCTCCTTGCTGGCCACGGCGGATCCAACCAACCAATCTGCCAACATCAGGCACACCCACACAATCACCAGCCAGCCGAACCAGCCCCACAGAGCGGTGAGCGTCGCAATGACGCCGGTGATCACGGTTTTGATGTGCAGCGCCGAATTATTCTCCATGGGGCACCTCCGTCTCCTTGTCCCGGCCATGCCGGGCCCGTCGAAAAAATCTCTTGCTCATAAAATTCCCCCTTATTTCTTCATATTTTCAAAGGCGTTCCAGTCCATGGCCGCCGCCTCTACATCGCCCCACGTCAGCGCCTTTCCCTCGACGAGCGCCCACGTTGCCCCACCGCGGAACGCCATCCGCACCGGCCCCACCGGCGCGAAATCACCCTCCTCGGTGTTGCTGACCTGCAGCACGATCTCGGAATCCAGATCCGCTGACGCCGCAAACCGCAGCCCGTTCAAAATTTCCTGGATCTTAGCCGGCGGCATGAACTCATTTGAGGTATAGGCCAGTGCCAAAGACCCGGGGGCGCTGCTTTCCGAGGACCAGCCTGCCCCTTGGAAGGTCAAGGCACTCAGATCCGCGCCGGAGACCGTGATCTTGATCTTGTTGATCCGGATCGCGGACTCGATGTCGAACCCGTCCCCGGCGCAGCCGGTCTCCGTCAACTCCAGATACCCGTAGCTGCCGATAGAACTCACGCGGATCTTCCCGCTGAAATACGGAAACAGCAGGATCAAATATTGAAGGTTTTCCTCAATAGCGTTGGCGGCAGTGAAGGTAAGCCGCTTCAGGGTTGACGGCAGCAATTCCAGTGAATAGGCGTCATCCTTCATCCGGCATCACCCCCCGTTGGAATCGACAGGCTCTCCAGATCCGCCCAGGTCATCTGCGCGTCCTCAACCGCCTGCCATGTGTAGGCATACGCCTCAAACGCGTCCCAGTTGATGATCGCGGACCAATGGATTGTACCGGAGCCAATCTGCGCTGTGGCCCCACTCCGCATAACCGCAGAGACGGACACGGAAACATCGGCGTAATCTGCGGCAGAGCAGAGGAACACCAGCGCGTCCAAGGCATCCTGCAGATCCTGATAGGCCCCCTGCGGCACTGTATACCGCGCCGTAATCTCGGCGTCTGACGGCACCACCGTCCAGCCGGTGCCGGTGACTGTGATGCTGCCCAGCTGATCGCTCTGAGCGGTGACGATGATCTCACGGATACCGTGGGCCACCGTCAGGGTCGTGTAGTCACCCGTACGAACGCTTGCTGCCAACTCCACATAACCAAACCGCGTCCCTGCCCAGACCTCCACAACCTCCCCGGAAGCGCTCTCTACGCCTTTCCAGAACGCCAACAGGTTCTTGACAATCAAGGTCAACTGCTCGTCTGTGGGGATGTCATCCATTCGCCAGGTGGTATCTGTGGTTCCGTCCTTGTGGGTGATGTTGACAGGCGTATAGGTGACCTGGCGGCCGTACTGTTCATACAGCCCCTTCAGGTAAACCATCGCCTCTGTAATGCGATTGCGGTCAGCGGCATTGAAGGCCCCACGCATACCCGCCAGCCATTCCGCTTTTTCGTCTGCGGACATGGCGTCAAAGCCTTTATCCCGCAGAGCCCTCCACCGGGCCACATCTGCAGCTGTCCGGTTGGTGATCAGAGATTCTAAAATAGGCATATCTCAAACTCCTTTCACCCCGGCGGTATACACAACTGTATTTGACAGCTTGATCTCCATCTTTTCCAGATTGCCGACGGTTCTTCCGCCGCAGTTATCCGGCAGAGATACCCGGTCGCCCAGATGCTCACCCGCGAAGACGACCTTCGCCTTGCCGGTATTCCGCCGCTGGTGGTAATCATAGAGCCGCTGCGCCACCGTCTGAGCCACAGCCGGAGAGACCAAGGTCGCGTCTGTGATTTTCACTACCTTCTGCTTGTCCGTGGCGGTCACGTTCGGGTTCTTCACAGAGTAGACGGCCTTGGTGTCGGCATATTTTACACCATTCACCTCAACGCTGCCGTTCTCCGCCACTGCGAAGGTGTGGGCCGTAACCTGCACCTCTGTCACAATGGCCGCCGTACTGACTGAGGCACCGAGGAAGGTACGCTCCAGCGGTACCGTTACTTCTTCCGTCCCAGGCGAAAACACCCGCAGCTCTGCCCGGCCGTCCGTGGATACGCAGTAGCCCCAAACGAATAGGAGCTGCTGGATCGCCGCTCGGCGGGAGCCAGCCTTCAGGATGCCAGTCACGTTCATGTCCGTGACATCGGCATCAAATTCCACCTCAAAGGGCGCCGCCAGTTCTGCGATCAGCGCCTTCGCGTTTTTGCCGCTGTATACGCCGCCGGCAAAGGGCATATCGTTCAGCACGCCGATGGCGTCGCAGCACTCGATCGGATATACCCGACTGGATGTACGCTTATAGGAATCGATGTAGTACACGCCGATCAGTGTGTCATTATTTCTGACCTCGACCGGCTGCTTCAGCTGGAACATGAACTCAATATCGTCCTGGCTATCCAGTGTCCAGCTCAGCTTAGAGCCAGGAAGCTTGGTACTGCTCAGATCGGTCTCATTGACCGCCGATGCCTTCCGCAGTTCCGACATACCGAAGGATCGGTGGACGCCGAAGATCACATGATCGATCTTGGCGTAGCGGTAAGGCAGGTTTGTCTTTTTGAAGGTCAGGATGAGCTTGTTATAGCTCTCCACCCGCTTCTGGCAAAAATACTCCACAGCGTCAGGCGTGAAGTCCTGATCCGCCTTCAGGGCGCTCCCTTGGTACCACTTGATGTTGAGTGCCGAGCAGTATCCTCCGGTCGCGGAATCGAAGCGAAAAGAAATGCCGACAGAGGAATACTGCTTGCTGAAGGTAATGGTGATCTGCGGCTCAGAGCCGGCGGCGAAGCTGCCGTCAGCGCCGCTCATGGCCTCCGACCAGAATGCCGGGGAGATCTCCGACGCCAGGACAAAGGCCCCATCCATCCCCCACTGGTTCAGTTCCCCCGTGGCAGCCGGCTCCTCCACGGTGCCGCTGGGCAGTTGAGCAAGCGCGGATCTGTCCTGCGCTGTTGGCGCGGTCACCGTGGCGTCCAGTGCGGCGCCGGGCGCAACGTCCTTATACAGCAGTGTGGTCTTGCTCATTTGGGAACCACCTGCGCTTCCATGGGCACAAAATTGATTTCAATTTCACCCCAGTAGTTGACGCCTTCAGAGACAGCCTCTATGTCCTGCGTGGCGGTGGTGTAGTACGCTTCATAAGAGATAGTCGTCTGCCCGTCCGCGGCCTCCAGCATGACGCTGTCATCCACGGAATGCTCCACCAGATAGTCCCAGAATTCATCCAGTCCGGCATAATTACTGCCGCGGCGGAAAACCTTGATCTTATGGCCGATGTAGGTGCCGATAATATCCCGGACCATCCGGCCGGTCATAACCCGTCCGGCGTTGTCGCCATCCAGTACATTGAAATTCCGGTTATAGGAGGCAATCGCCACGTCTGCGTCAAACTCCCTGCCGTTCAGTTTGATATAGCTCATATCAGTAATCCTCCAGACTGACGCCGACACGGTTCGACTCGGACTTGTTCAGCCGATATACGACCTTGCCCAGAATGTCCTCGTCAATGACAAGGTAAGCCGTACTCTGGCCGCTGTACCCGCCTTCAGAGAGTGCCTGCCGGAAGGCCTGAACCATGGTGTCCAGAGGCGTTTCAATGTTCGTGCCCTGCTTCTGATCACCCAGCACCGCCAGAAATTCCTTGTTGGGGGGAATGACTGCGCCGGTAGCCAATCGCGGCAGTTCTACACGAGGCAGAGTGTCAATGGACACGCTGCGTCCGGTGAGCGCGCCGATCAGGGCGAACGCCTTATTCACACCGCGGATAAAAGCGTTGATGCCGTCAATGATAAAGTTAATGCCGCCTTCCAACAGATCCACGATGGTGTTCCAGATACCGCGGAAGATATCCTTGACACCTTCCCACGCCTGCCGCCATTTTCCGGTAAACACGCCGGAGACGAAGGTCACGATGCCAGTCAGGATCTGACCGATGCTGCTGACCAGATTTTTAAGAGTCAGCTTCAAGGTCTCGATCCAGCTATTCAGGGTCGTCCTGATCCACTCGATCAGCCCAGACAGCCGTCCGTTTGTCTGCTCATCCAACCAGGTAAAGAAGGTGTCTACCGCCGTCTGTAAAGCGGTCAGCACCGCCTCAACGATGGTCTGAAGGCCCTGTACCAGAAGCTGGATGCCGTTTATCGTAAGCGTCAGGTCGCCGGTAAAGATACCTTTGAAGAACTCCAGGAACCCCTCCAACAGGAGTTTTATGCCGGCCAGCATAACCTGCCCCTGCCCGAAGGCATTCGTGAACACCAGCAGCAGGCCGGCAATAGCGGCGACCAGCAGGGGGATCCACGAGCCGGTCAGAACAGCGATCCCAAGACCTGATATCAGCAGGCCGGCCACGGTAGACAGCATATTTTCAAAGTTCCAGCCGTTCTTCAGCGCGTCATGCAGGCCGGTGGCGAACAGGGATATCCCGCTGACAACCATCCCAATCCCGGCGCCCAGCTTCCCGAAAGCGATCCAGAGACCGAGCGTTAGCTCTGCGGCGCCTTTCAGCATCTCGAGAAAGTTATCCATGCTGACCCCGTTTTGCCATGCGTCCCACGCGCCCTTCGCCAGATCAATGCCACCGCGGATGGCCACCAATAGGCCGACAAATTTTGTCAGCCCGTCCTTAAAGCCCTTGGAGAGCTTCCACGCCAGCAGCGCAGCACCGATCAGGTTTACCCAGTTCAGGATCTTTTCAAAGTCTGACGCCATGCTGGAGGTGTCAAAAGAGAAATCCGGCTTGGCCGCGGAGCCTCCCCCGCCGCCCGAAGCACTGTTCGACAGCTTATTGATCTCATCGAAGCTGGCCAACGATTTCGACGCTTTCTTTGCGGCGCCACCTGTGGCCTCGATGGCCTCCGCCTCGTCATACATATTCTTGGCCGCGTCCTTCGCCTGCCCGATGGTCTTTCCAAACAGGAGGGACACCATGCCGGCAATCGCGCTCACGATACGGGTGAGGATGTTGACCAATGCTGTGAAAGCCGGGATCAGCACCGACGAAATAGGCTGCGCCAGTGTCAGCAGCGCCCCCTTCAGACGGGCAACCGCAGCCGAAGCCTCACTGTTGGACTGCACTACCTTGCCCATCCAGTCCTTCATGGACCGCAGCGCTGCTGTGATCATCGTAAAAATGAATACTCGCTTGACAAGGCCCTTGACCCGGTCGGAGAATTTCTTGATCCGCTGGTCTGCCTGCTCCACCGCGCTCGCAACAGCGTCGGCGGCAGTGGCCGGCTTGTAAAGCTCCTTAGCTACCTTTCCCGCATGGTCCTTAGCTGTTGCCAGGTCACCATTGATGCGCTTCGCTGCTGTATCAACATCGTCCAGACGGTCGGCAGCATGATCAAACTTGACCTGCAGACCGTCCACCAGCTTCTGTTGCGCGGTAAGCTCCCGCGTTACACCAGCCTGCCGAGCGGCGGCATCCGCATAAGCCTTGACGCTGGCCGGGTCATTGGCGTTCGCACCGGACATTGCGGCTGTTACGCGCTGAGCTTCATCCTGCAGAGCTGCCAATTTTACCTTTGCCTCATCCAGTTGGCCACCCAGCTCGCTGACGCGCCGGGAAATCGGCAGCCGCTTATCGCCGTTCTTCAGGAGCTGCTTCTCCAGTTTTTCGATATCCCGCGTTGTGCGGGTCAGGTCTTTTTCAAGCTCCTTATTATCCAGTTTTGTGCTGTAAGTAATATAACCGTCTGCTCCGGGCATCAAGTCACCTCATTTCTTTCCCAGCCAGGCATTTATAACGGCGTCCTCCGCCGCGGTGAAGTTGGTCTTCAGATCCACCAACTCCCGATTCTCTCTGTATAGCTGCTGATCTGTTTTATCCAGCGGCTTCCCCTTCGCCTTTAGATTGCGGATTCGGACGATCTGCGCGAAGAAGCAATCGCCGATTTCGTAGTATGCGGAAATGAACGTCCACCAGTGCAGGTATTCCAGCTCACGGACTTCTTTGCCCAGCACACGGTTGATGGGGGCCACGATATACCGAAAGTCCTGCCCCCAGTCCATCAGCTTCGGCGTCGGCCGCTGGCCCCGCCTGTCCTCTCCACAGTTAATAAACCAGACGCACTGCTTTGCAGCTTCCTGCCAGTCCTCCACCGGCATATCCTCAAGTTCCGGGTAGAAGATGTAAAGCACTACAGCCGATTTTTCTTCACTGCTCAGCTCCGGATCTGTCAGAGCCTCACAGATATCCAGTATGGCCCGATAGTCGGAACGGATGGAATACTCCCGCCCACCCACAATTACGGTTTTTGGCAAAGTGTATTCCATCCGTTTCTCCTCTCAGCGGTGATATTTCTTCAGGTACTTCTCCACGCGCGGCTTGGACGCCCGGATCTGCTTAGACATTTCTTCCGGCACTGTGTCAATGACCGCCAGAAAGAAGTTCGTCCACAAAGGCAGGCCCTCCGCCATAGCATGGGCGCTGTGACCCTGGAAGACCGCGGCCGCGGCGCCTTCGCCAAACAGCCTGTCAACGCCGTCGGATACTTCCGCGTCACGCTGCCGCACATACTCGAAGAAGGCGGTATTGTTCTCAAACTTCTTATCCTTATCGGTCTCATACCGCTCGGCACATTCCGCGAACAGATCATAGAGAGCCGACACGAAATTAACGTCCGTGGGGTTAAAGCTGATCTGTGCGGCGCCATCATTGACGTCGAAGATTTTTACTCCGATAGGGAAATTCAAAGCATTCACAGGCATCTCCTCCTACTCTCAGGCCGCTTTGGTGAAGGTAACCGCACCGTCAGCAATAGCCGCCGTGCCGGTGGTGCGGGTACCGCCATAGGTCACATCGATAGGCATACCCACATTAGAGCTGCCGCCCAGAGAGGCAGGCTTGACCATGCAGGATTCATACCGCTCCGCGAATACCGCGGTATCCGCCGTGCCGGCGTAAGCATGGACCACCAACAGGTCGTTGTTGGCCATAGCCGCCACATTCTGTTCCTTGATGGACTGGTTCCAGATTTTCACCTGGGCTGCGTCACCGGAGTCCAGCTCACAAGGCTCAAAGCTCTGCGTGATCACAGGCTTCTTCATGGTGGTGTAGATCTCACCGAAGATATCAGTCTTGCTCTCCTCGCTGTAATCGTACTCCATGGAGCTCTCCTCCACGCGCTTGCCGATGGGGCTCCAGACCGGAGCGCTATTGGTCCCGGTATTCAGATACAGGATCAGGAGCTTCCGATCCACGACCTGTCCAGCCGGTGTGTTAAACGTCATATCAGCCATTTATTTTCCCCCTTAAATTTTTTGATGAACTGCACAGACAACTGCACTACATAGACGCCGGTACCTTCACCGTCCGCCTGAAGCAGCGTGCCGTTCTGCGCTGTGATCCGCTCTGCACGGGGGTCATCCCCAAAAACCGGAGCGGCGCCGGTCGCCGACTGCTCCTGCACCCATTCCTGAAGGTCTACGATCCAGTCAGCGTTTTTCGCGGCCCCAACATCATCGTTAGGAGCTTTCTCCAAAACGCAGTACAGGCCGAAATTGTACCGGTTGGTAATGGTAGTATCCCCGACAATATCCCGGCTCCGTCTGACCTCCACCAGACCGTCTGGCATAATGCCGCCGGTACCGGGGATCTTGTCGGTATAGTCCACCTGAAAACCGGAGAGGACGCCGGACTGCGGGAACGCTTCCAACCACTTCCGAACGGTTTCTAAAGCATTCATACCGGGTCACCCCTCCCCTGAACATAGTTCTTGAGATCCGCCAGCATGGCGTCCCCCTCTTTCTCCTGAAGGCGTTTGCCCCAGAATGGGCCAGCTTCTGGGTTCTTCGTGACGGTATACGTCAGATCCTGCTCGGTCGCCTTCAGCTGGTCACCACGCCGCCACCGTGGGCCAACCCCCGGGACCACGCCGGGTCCTTGTCCGGTTTCGGCATTGACCATTACCTTGCCCTCATGCAGGTATCGCGCGTAAGGGACGAAGGTATTGATCTCCGGCCGGCTGACAGGAGACTGTGCCTGCGTCAGCTTGATGGTGGCTCCAGTCCGGTACGGCATATACCGCACGATCCGCCAAAGCACATTTGCCGTGTGGAAACGCTGCACATCACCGTTCACAGTCAATCCCTTCCGACGAAGGATCTCCTCCACCGGGCGACTATCCACTTTCACACTGCCAACAATCGCCACATTACCCACCCGCTTCCGTATGGACTACAGCGCCGTTCCAATATTTCGGATCGACATACCGCACGACTACCAGACCGGGCACCTTTACAGGGATCAGCGCAGCCCATTCCTCGCGGCTGTTGACCCCCGGCCCCTCGCCCAGAAGGACCTTATCACCAACCGCCACCTGCACCGTCTGGCCGGGGATGACCAGCAGGAAGCTGTTCACCTCACTGCTGCCGGTCTTATCCACGTTCTCGGTCTTCTTGAAATCCAGGAAGGCGCCGTGAATAACCGTCCGGGTATATGCGGCCGCGCCGTCCCAGTGGTAGACGGTCACCGTCTGATTGCAGAGGCTGTAATCGACCGGGCATTTCCGGCGTCTGAGCGCCCGCATCAGCCCACCCCCCGGCAGATATCCAGATACAGGCAAGCAGCTCTATACAGCGCCTTTGCCTGCCCCTTCTCGGACACATCTACCGCAGTTGCGGCCGCGCTGCCATAGGACGTAGACACGGAGCCAATGGAGGCAGACTGCACCGCTCCAGCATCGCCGCTGACGATCAGATCCACATTATGTAGCGCCTCAGCCATAGCGCAGACGGCCATTCCCTCTGCCTGCTCGTCCGGAGCAGTCACAGTATAGATCCGCTTGTAGCGACGGAGTTGATCCACCGCCCTGGCTTCCAGCTCCGCCCAATCGTCAGCAGGGATGGCGCCGCCATGATAGACGGAACTGTAAAATTCATAATCGACCATAGCGGCGCTCCTCCTTACGCTTCTGTGTCAGCAGCCTCGGGCTGCTTGGCTTCAAGCTGTTCAGCTTCAGTGTGTTTGTCCTGAAGGTGCTCGGCTTCAAGCTGCTCATCTTCAGTGTGTTTGTCCTGAAGGTGCTTCGCAAAAGCCGCTTCGCTCTTGTAGTTCTTGCCGCAATGTGGGCAGATATAAGCCGGTTCCTCCGGCGGCAGGATCATGCCGACAATACGCATACCCGTTCCTCCTTAGGCCTTGGCCTTATGGTGCAGGTAGATACCCGCCACCTTGTTCTCGTATACGTCAGCAATGCCGACATTGCGGTAGCCGAACTTATAGGCGTCGGCACTCTGGTTCTGCTCAGGAGTGATGATCTTGGGCGCCACGTGCTTCTCGAACTGGATAACAGCAGACTTTTCGATGATCATGAAGTTGATATCGCAGCCGTTGGTGGGGTCCTTCACATAGCCGCCGGCCTCTTCGCTGGAGGTCGTACCGTCATACTGATCGATAGCGGTATAGAAACGGCTCTGAGGCACCTTGACGATGCCCGCAAAGGTTTCCAGAACCTCCTTGGATTTGGTGGTATCCAGGTCGCGGATCATGCCGTACAGAGTGGGTGTGATGAACAGATAGCGGTTGTTGGGGTCCACCTCATCCTCGTCCATCTTGTTCACGCCTGCGCGCAAGGCAGTGACGACAGCCGCACCGTCTGCCAGAGTCGCACCGGCAGAGATTTTGGAGATACCAGAAGCGCCGGCATACTGGGCGAAGCGGAAGGCATCCAGTTCCGGACCAACCTTCGTCCGCAGGAACTCACCAGAGAGCTGGCCGAAGGCAATGCCGGCAGTCTCCAGATTATCCATAGTATCCACCTGGAACATGCGGCCACGGTCAAAATTGCACCTGACCGTCTCATTGGTGAGCGTTACATCACCATTCACATAACCGCCGTTGCGGCTGTAATCGGCGAGGCCCTGCATAGAGATCTTGGGGATAATCATCTCGTTGTAGCTTGCGCCCTGACGCACCAGCTCGGGGTTACCATCCAGTACAGAGGTCAGGGAAGCCTGCTTGTAGATCTTATCCAGGATAGGGATAAAAGTCTTAGCCAGAGTAATAGCGTTTGCCATTATGAAAAACTCCTCTCGTTATTGTGTCTCAATCCTTCTCTGGATCGAGTCCGGCGGCTGCCATAATCTTGGCAGTCTCAGCATCATACTTACTGGGAGGAGTGGACCGGCCCGTACCGCCCGCATAGGGAGGCGGTGTGCTGTCATCCTCAAACAGATAGGCGTTATCCTTCTTCAGAGCCTCCAGAGCGTCCTTGATATCCGCGTCCTGATTGGTAGACTTCTTCAGCTTCTCGACATCCAGCAGCGCGGAAATAGCCTTGGCATTGCGGCCCTTGGCGGCGGTGATGGCCTCTTTGATCTTTCCATCAAACGCCATTCCGTTCAGCTTGTCCTGCCACTCCTTGTCTTTGGTGGAGAGTTGGGTATTGAGGGTCTTGATCTTGTCCTGCAGATCCTTCACGTCAACGCCCTCGAACGCCTTCAGGCCATCCTGAGCGGTCTTCAGCTGCTCCTTGATCGCCTCGTAGTCGGCGAAAGGCTTCTTCGCGGACTCGATATCCCGGCCATTCTCCGCCATGATCGTGTCGATCAGATCCTTGCCCAGCGCCTGGTCGCCGATCTTCAGATTTTCCAGAAATTCACGCTTCACTGTTTTCTCCTCTCTCCGCTACGCTTTCGGTACGCGGGTCGCCTCCGCTGCGGTCGGCCTTGATTACGCCTGGCCAGGGCAAATATGAGCACAGGCACAGGCCTGCAATCAACAAAAAGCTCTTGTATTCTATCTGAAAATATGGTATATAATAAGCAAAGATAAAGTCGGTCGTGGCCCCCGAAACCCGCCTTTGGCGGCTGGGCTGCGGTCGGCTTTATTTATTTCTCTGTAGAACCCGAATGATCTTCATATTCCTGACAAGAACCACGGTATCAATGAATTTTGTGTGCGTAGAGGGGAAGAGCGCCTCTGCCTGTTTGTAAATATCTTCTTCACTCAACGGGCAATCCGTAACATCGAGAATGAAATTATCCGCTTGGTCAGCCTGCTTGGCGACAGCATTGTAAATCGTGTTCTTGCTATTGCCACGCAGCGTCTTGAGATCGTATCGCGCGCCGTGGAACAGAAAATCTGGCGTGGGTACGCCCTGAGGCTCATTGACCCTGGGAACCAGATATAGTTCTCCGCCGACTTCTCGCTCAAGAAGCTCGGCGATTTCTTTTTCATGCGCGTCATGATCCAGAACCACATTGTGGCCATCAACTTTATAGATCACTTCGTTGAATGTGTACTCCTGCAGCTCTAACACCCGGTGGCTGTTTGGCTTGGCATCCGGATACCAGTTGCCCGTAATATCGGTAAACCGTTCAGGCTTAGGCAGCTCCGGAGGTGTAGGAGATTTGGGAGGATCAGGCAGTTCAGGCGGCTCGGGCAGCTTAATCACTTCCGGCGTCAACACCGTGGAGCTTGCCGGTTTTTCCAACGGCAGCTGCTTCATCTGCTTTGGGCCAAAGCCGGACACCTCCAACCGCTCGTCCTCTGTGCGGAGACCAACGCCATCGGAAAAGCTGCGATATTCCTGCTGCAGGAGCACCAGGCGGCTCTTTCGCGGCGCTGCGTCCTCCGGCCCAGCCAGCAGCACACGGCGTTTCTGCGCCCGTATGGCGCGCTCCATGCGGCGCTGCATCTGCGTAGCCTCATAGCCGGTATAATGCCGACCGTCAAAAGTGACGCCCTTTTCGTTGTCCTGCCGGAACTGCTCCAATTCGGCGGCAGTATACTGCGGACGGGTCACGCCAAGAATAATCGGGCTGGCAACATGGCCGCAGTTCAGCGTGCCGATCCGGCGCACCAGACTGTTATTGAGTTCCTCATAGGCGGCGTCGCTGTACTGCAGGCCCTGTATCGGCTCATGATCCGGGGCGCTGTTGGCGTGCGCGGAGATCTCCCAGCCGTTACAGCCGAGGGCGTCGTGGTTCTGCTGGCTGATCTGCTCCGTCATTAGGCCGAGACCGCCCATGATATTGCGCCGAACCGCCGCTTCCAGTCCGGTGTGCACCCCGGAAGCATACGCGACAGAGACGCCATGCTTTACGATCCCGGAGCAGGCCCGCCGGATCGCGGTGTTGTAATCGGCGGCGCCGGTGAATACCTGCTGAAAGGCGCAGTCTGTGCAGGCCATATACGCCTTCGGTAAAGTCTGATATTGACCGTATGGATCCATCAACATGATGGCCTTTGTCTGTGTGATGTTCTTCAGCTCATCACCAGCCAGGGCGACAGCGGCAGACACGATCTGCTGGATCGCCGGATTCGCGTCAAACGGTATGAGATGCCCCGGATACCTGCTGAGCGTCGTATCATACCCATATCGAGCCGCCGTGCGTAGGAGTTTCCTCGCTTCCCCTCGGGTCACGCCGAGCAGCTGGGCGAGGTCTCGCTCCAGTTCCTTGCGGTCCTTCCCCAGCCATTCAGTACGCCAGGCTTCATAGGCGGCGGTGCTGGTGAGCTTTCCCGCGTCCTGTATGCGGCGGGCAATATTCTTCAGAAGGTAGGTGTTGATCGGGTCGATCAGACGCCCCGCAGCGAGGCGGAAACCCTCGATCTGCTCCGGCGTCAGCATTACTCATCCCCCGCCCCTTCCATCGCTTGGATCTCAGGCATATACTTCTCCCGAACCTTCTTCAGATCTGCCTCGGTTTCGATCGGCATATCGAAATACCAGCCGACAGCGATCTCCGGCTTCAGGAGGCCGCGAGCCACCATGTCCTTATAGTCAGCCCAGGTCTGATCCTCGTCATACAAAATCCCGTTGCCCCAGCTGATGACCACATCCTTGGCAGGGTCGATATCCGGGCCGGAGTAGATCTTGTACATTCGCCCGAGGACGCCGCACACGCGCAGCGCTTCTCTGGCCGCGGTCTCCCACATGTGCTGGAAGTCGATAATGGTCAGGTTATAATCCCCGGCACTGCTGGTGATCTCCGTTGCGGTACGTTCAGCGGCCTCCACCTCGGAGAGCAGGCCGCGCTTCAGGCCGATCAAACTCTCCACATTGCGAAGGTACTCTGTCTTTCTCGCCAAGAAGGACTGCTCTCGCAAGGCCGGCGAGAAGATCGTCATGCCGACGGCGTCCGGGTCATCATCAAGGCCCACAAAGAGGTCATCCGTCAGCCGTTTCTTGCCGTCAGAGCCTGTCCTCAGCAGATCCGCTGACGCCACAATGCGGCTCCGACCATTCTCAAACTCCCGGTTAAGCTGCGCTTCGTTCCGGTTGATGTTATGGATCAAGCCAGCCGCCGGCGCATAGACACTGACGGCGTCCGGGCTGCCATCCACCGTGTTCTCCTGCGGAGCCCGTACCGGGATCAGGCCGATGGAGCCGATACCTGGAAGAACCAACTCCGGCACCAAGTCCGCGTATTTTTCCAAGGCGCCGAGGCTCGTTTCATACCCGAGGATCTGTGCGGTCTCGGAGCGGTACAGCTTGGTTTCGATTGTCAAATCGCCATTTGTATCCACACAGCGCCGTTCAAGCAGCGTGTAGTAGCTCCGGCCCTCCACCGTGCGCTCCGCCATGCCGATATCTGTAATCTCATCGCGCTCGTTGCGCCCCAGCGGAATATAGCTGCCGCGGGACACCACGGCGAACGTCACGCCCATCCGGCCAAAGACCGGCTTCAGGAAGCACTGTCCGCCGATAAGAGCCTGCTGCATAGCTTTGACCTTGACTGCGTCCAGCTCCCGCAGAAGGGCGTCGATATACTCAGCCCCCTGCTTTGTCGGCACGGCCTTGTATTCGGAGAAGGTGGTCTTGGTAAGCTTGGCCACCACCGACACCGGGATGCGCTGGCACGGGTCTTCGTCCTGTGTAGGCTCTGTCTGATAGTACAGCTGCGCCCAGTCCTTGATTGCCGCCTGCATCGTGTCGGTTGTAATGTCCTTCACGCCGAAAGCCTGCTCAAAGTTATAAACTTTTCCCTGCTCAAACAGGGCGGAGAAAATACTCACGGCTTAGATACCTCCCGACAGTTGATCACGATCCGGGGCTGGCGGCGCTGCGCGGCCTGAACCCCGTCGATATATGCCTGCAGGCGCTCGATCTCTCTGGCCTGGGCTTTACACTTCTCGCTCAGCAGTTCGTTAGCACGCATCAGATCATCTCTGCACCATGCCGGAAGGAACCGCTCATACAGCCACTTTTTCAGTTTGCTCACTGGCCCCTCCGTTTCCAGATCTTGTTTGTGCCATATCTTACAGCGTCGATGTGATGGTTGGCTGCGTCAGGATAGCCCTGCAGCACCTCGCCCGTCTTTCCATCACGCTCGTATTCGTATTCAGAAAATTCTTGCGCGGTATCTGGGCACCTGCCCGGGTCTATCACGATAGCGGCCAGCGATTGCAGCCACTTCATGGAGTAGGCGACGCTGCCCGGTCCCTTCTCAGATGCCCGGCAGTTCAGGCCGTAGCTGCGGTAATCGCTGACGGATTTCTCCTCAGCACTATCCGCGATCAGCAGCTCCCCGGCAGGGACCCGGCCCTTAACCAGCGCCGCGGTGTCTGCATTGCTGGTACGGTTGCGGGTCAGCTCGTCAAACAGGTAGAGCGTGCGTCGGGCGGCGTCGTAGTGCATCCGGTTCCATGCCCAGGGGTCAGGATACCAGCCCCAGTCCACGCCGTTTGTGACCCGGTCGAACTGCCCGATCTCGGCGTCTGTAATCGCCCGGAGCTGTAGATTTTCAAAGACCTGTGTACCGGAGCCGACCACTTCACCCAGATACTCATGCCGGTACCCGGTAGGGTTTGTGGTCTTCAGGTGCTCGGCGTCGGCAATGAAACGTGGGCCGAGCCATTCCGGCGGAGCAGTCAGATAGGTGCTGTGATGTACCAACTTACCGGGCTTGTTCTCCAGCGCGTAGCGATTGGCCCAGTTACGCGCCATCGCCGGCGGGTTAAAGCTCTTGAAGGTAAAGCTGAAGGAGCCGCCGCGTAATGTAGACTGCTCCACATTACGGATCTGCTCCGGGCCGTCAAACTGATCCAATTCCTCGAACCAGTCGATGCCGATGTAGCCGAAGGGCACCTTGATAGACTTTACCTTGCCGGGATCGTCCAGACCGAAAAACATAATTTTCTGCCCGGTAGGGAGATATGTGCATTCCATCGGGCTCACCGTGCAGCGGAACTTCCGCGTCAGGCCCAGCTGGGCGATAGCCCACACGATTTGCGTATAGACGGTCGTTCGCAGTGTATTGCCGTATTTACGGAAAACGCAGGCGTGGATCAGCGGATTCTTTAGGAGCAGCAGAACGATTTCAACTGAAACGAAGGAAGACTTACAGCTTCCGCGCCCGCCTTTCTCGACCAGCTCGTTGATCTTGCCGGACTTTACAGCCCGGTGCGATTCCGCGAACGCCGGGGAGATCACGTCAGAGAGTTTACAGGTCGTCAATGATCTGCACACCTCCATCCTCCTCGCCGGCGACCTCACCCAGCAGGTCAATGACCACCTTCGCGGCCTTAGCGTCGCCCATGGTGGCCGCTTCCGTCAGTCCGATGATCATAGCCATCTGGTTATCTACATCTTCCGGATCGACCCCTCGGCGGGCTATTTTATTCCACTTCCGCTGGTCAGACACCGGCAGTGACAGGTAGATATCAGCAGCCTCTTTCAGGCTGCGCTTACGTCGACGCGACGCGCCGGAAGCAATACCACCAGCACGCCCGTATTCCCTCGCTTCACTCTCGGTTCGCTGATTGAACGGGATAAGGTTCTTTTCATTTGGCACGTCACCACCTCTCTCAGTCCAAAAAAGGAAAGCGGCACGCTGAGCTCTCCCCAAAACCCAGCGTGCCTTGTAGGAGCCCGATACTATGGCCGCCTCGGTGCCGGGCGACGATCATAAGGAGATGCGATGCCGTCCCCTGATTAGACCATAGTGCGTTATTCGATTGTTGTCTATGCACGCAAGCAAAAAAGTGTTGCATATGCAATGCTTTTTTACCGCTTTTGGCCGAGCCACCCCACAAATGACCCGAAGATCCGGCACAGCCAGTCGAATATAATCTCCTTCTTCGCCCCGCAGACCCGCCTGCGCTCCAGCAAGGCGCTTAGCAGTTTCCCAAAGCGAGGGCCGTCTTTTACAGTCTCGATCCGCGACAAGGATGTATTCACAGGTTCCTTCAGCTTGTGCGGATTCGGAGTCCAATCCAATCTTGGTTCTCCTGTCGGCGTAGGTGGCGGTGTCGGAGCAGGTGGCGGCGGATTCGGGTGTTGAAGGATCTGCGGGGTCACATGAAACTGTTGCTTCAGCGTTTCTTGCCCCCAGCACGGCTGCTTAGGCGTCGGTTCAATTGGCAGCTCGTCCAAATCATTGTTGCCAACATAAAACCGATAGGCGATATCCCCGAGGGCGTACATGCCGGTTATATAGACCCGCACCGCGTCAAAAGAGTCCGCAATGCTCTTTATGGCCCGGTGCAGTGTCCTGCTTACCGTAGATATATTACGATTGATTAGCAGCGCGATCTCTGGGCAAGACAAAAATTCACCGTAGTACAGGTACAGATAGACGATTTGCACCTCGGTCAGGCTTGGAAGAACAGCCTTGAAAATTTCTTTATCGCCTAGGTCTATTTCCATCACTGGGCGGACCGGAAGCTGCGATCGGGCCGCAGCCATTCGAAACGAGGCGGACTCTTGGATACGCGCCCGTGCCCTTCCAAGAGTCCTCGAAACTGAACCTCGGTTCAGTCCAAGTTTCACTGCGATCTGGTTAACTGCCATCCCGGTAGCCCACAGTTCAAATACCCGCCACTGCGTCTCTGTCATCAGGTCTTTGCTTTCCGCCAAAGCCTCCACCATGGCCGCCCGGTAATCAACCCCCTCATCCGTGCCCGCCTGATCCTCCTGCGCCCAGTCCGTAAACTGCTGGTGATCCGTAGCGAGACCAACCTGTACACGCCCGCCCTTGGAGCCGATGCGTTGACCTGGGGTCAAGGCCCGCAGATGGGCGTTGACGTCCATCAGCTCCTCCTCCACCATAAACAGCGCCTCGCTGCCCCCGTCGCAGAGTTCTTTCTTCTGAGCAAGCAGTTCCTTCCGGCGGGCCTTCAGTTCATCAACGGTCATTTATCTTTCCCGCCTTCCACCCCACCGCTGCGTTTTCGGAGAAGCGTGGGACATCGTAGTAGCCCGACAGCAGCCGGGACGTATCCCGAAGCTGGGCAAGGACAACTTGATACGCCTGGATCTCATTCGGCGGCGCGCCTTCTTCCTTCAGCTGCTTGATCTTCAGCTTGATTTTTACGGCTGCCATCCGATATTCCTGGGCCATCTCTGCCATTGTGCTCAAAAAATACACCTCCTCATATGCCTAAAACTACTACCAAAAGTTGTTTTGAAATCGGAACAGAAATTGGTAGTGATTTTGACTGTTTTGACTGTCCCCATCCAGAGGCCACAGATTTAGGTAGTAGTTTGGCATAGTCCCACCGTCTGAGTGTCTGGTATGGGGTCAGTTTTGGCAGTCTGATTTCGAGAATGTCCGTGTGTGCTGGCGACGGATCCAGTAAGCCGTCTCGGCGATTTTCTCGTCTGCCCGGTTGATGGTGCGGGAGACTGTTGAGCGGTTGATGCCATATCGGAGCGCAATCTGCCCCATAGTCTGGCGTGTGTATAACCATGCCTCAAGGAGCTCCCTCTGCCGTATGGTCAAGTCCACTAAGTTCTTCGTAGCTTCGTAGTCCGCCTTGAGATATGCTTTGTTCACCATCCGATTCCCTCACCTCCGGCGCTTATTTGCCATCCTACGCAGATACCGCGTCCGATGGGCTGTGATATAGCCCCTCATATCTTCTTTCTCCTGCTGCGATGGGAGGTTGCTCTGCTCCGCGGCTTTGGCAGCCTGATATTCCGCCCACTTGGAGCAGACTGCCGTATTGTGACAGCCCGCCTGACGATCCGGGCAGCCCTTACATGGAGGTTGAGCCATCCCGTTTTGCCTCCAATGCTTTCTCCGCCTCCTCGTGGGTGAGGAATACGGTCTTGCCGATTTCATCAACCGGTACGCCGAAAATGGATTTATCAACAAAACCGGCTACGATATCCCATTCAACGAATGTGCAAAACAATTCCACGCGAATTGCCTTTACTCGGTATTCGCTTATGGTTTTTCGACTTGTAACCTCATACACCGTATCTCCGGGCTTGCACGGCAGCACCGCCAGCCGACCGGCTCTGTCGGCCTCAGCTAATTTCCGTAGGCGATTGATGTCAATTCCGTACGTTCTGGCTATTGCTTTAACGCATCCGGCCTCGATTTCCAGTTTAGACCTTTCAATTTCCTCCGGCGTCAGCTCCGTCTCTTCGTAGGCGGCAAGACGCTCCCATGCAGCTTCTTCCCATTTGCAGCCATGGGCGCATTCACCGCCAAGAGCACGGCATTCGTCGCTCAGAAAATGTGTGCAGCACACACCGTTCTTGTGGCTGGTCTCATTGCTGTATTTCGTTAATCTATCCATTAACTGCCTCCTTGTTTTTTCGCGCCGAAATAGTGCTTCCGCCGTGACCGGCGAAAGGCACCATTTCGGCGCTCGTCTGTTGGGTATACATAGTAGACAGACCGTGCGCCGGGTCTGACAGCTGAAAGCCTTGTGCGGCAATGGGAAGACCCAACAGACAACAGATGCGATATCAGCAGCAGATTCGTGGCTAAAATGCATGGTCATCTGTTGGGTGTCTTCACCCTAAAAAAGTTGCAGATTCAGCAGAAGCCGGAACATTTTTTACCGTAGGGCTTTATAGCTAAGGTGAAAAACTGCGGCCATATCAACCTAAAAACGCTGTCCTTTCAAAGGTTCTCGTCTTTTTCAGCATATCAGATTTTTAAGCGTCAAAACCGGTGCAAAATCCGATATCAAGAACCGGATGAAAATGCGATATATTTGCCCGGAAGCTGCCTCGGCTCAAAGCGCCACTTTTTGGCGTCATCGCCAATTTTCTGATAAAGCCGTGCCACGGCCAGCATAGGGGTATCTTCGCAGATGTCAAACTGAAATTCCTTCCGGGAGCAGTTCCAGATGCCCCACTTGGCACCCGGTACGCCGCGTTGATACGTCTCACGTCTCATGGTGTATCTCCTTTGCTCCCTCAGTGGCTTCCCCCTCCGGCAATGGCATCCAGCTGTGCACCTGCCCCCGCAACTTTTCAGTTTCCTTCTGGAGCGCCAGAATGTGTGTATCCATGTTGGCAATCCGGTCAGCGGCCTCCCGGTTTCGACCTTTAGCCGGCAGCTCCGGAGGATCTTCGGCCAGCGCTTCTTTCACGATTCCCTCCGTGACTTCGACACACCAGCCGCAGCCACAAGAACGTCTGAAGAAGCCAGCTTCGGTATCGCATTCCAAAGCGCCCTTTCCATTCCCAACGATCTCGCAGCCACAGTTAGGGCAGGCTGCGTATAACTCCATGAGTTTTGCGGCAATAGTAATATTCATGATTTTCTCTTCTCCTTCAGCGCATCCAGTATCGTGGCGAAATATTCGGGCCGCAGATCCGTGAAGTCTTCGTCGTCACGGCCAACGATCAGGATGGGCCCCACAAAATCCACACCAAGGAATCTGCAGTTATGCGGCAGGCCCTGAAGACGTCCTTCCTCATTGCAGATTACCAAGGCATCCGAGGCAAAGGTCACTGTCTCAATATAGCCGCCAACGGTAGCCTGCAGCTCTTCCAGCGTGTTGGGGATGTCCCGCGGCTCCGGCGCGCAGCCGGGCGCTTTATAAATCACTTTCATGCTGATTCTCCTTTTTAGTCTCTCATTAGAACCCGTTCCATACCTGTCGGCCGCAGTATTCGAAGCACTCGGCGTCGTTGCAATCTGCGGGCGTCAGATCCTCAATCCGTTTCCGGCTCCGAGAGATAAACAGGTCGGAATCCATGGGCGGCTTCGGGTTCTTATCCCGCAGAAGGTGATCCACACCGACTACCGCTTGATAGGTCTCCGGCTCGTGTTCCCGGATGTACTGGTAAAAGAAATTCTTGTGGAATGGGCAGAAGGCGCAGGCACTTGCCTTTGTGTCCATCCCCCATTCCTCCAGGATGTATTTGTAGTTGTCCGCCCTGGTAAGCCCCATACCCACCAGCGGGAACTTATTGACGAACATGGGGCTCTTGCTTTCCTTGCATCGATGCGCTTCTTCAGCGCTGAATCCCATGTGCATCTCATGCGCCTTGATATCCTCCGACCGGAGCCGCTGTCCCTTCCGGTATCCCAGCAGCTCCCAGCGGACAAATTTGGAAATGCGCTCCACCTTGTAATCGATGGTGCAGTTCCGGGGCATCTTGGATTTGTGGCCATCATTCTTGAGTGTCCACCAAGGAATGCTGATGACCCGGCGCTCTCCGAAGTTCTCCGTAAAGTCCTTGTACAGCGGGGTATCCAGAACATAGAACGGGATCCCTGCGTTCTCACAGGCATTCTTGGTGAACTCCATCTGTTCTTTTACCCAAGGCGGCTCCAGACCGAGGTCACAGAAGATAACGGCGTCATAGACTGGCACCAGCGGGTACGGAGCCGGGGCCTGTACTGCGTTCTCGCAGCTCATCAGTGCCAGAGCAGTGGACTGCATTCCCGCACCGAAGGAGAGAATCTTCACATCAATCCCTCCCGCGGGCGGCCGTGATAATAGATCTCCGCCGCATAGTATGTGTGCGTGCAGCTCTTGGCCGGGATATAGAGGTCAACGACCATTTTTCTCCCGGCCCGACGGATCTTCTGAACCTTTCCAGTGAGCAACTGTCCGCATGGGCGTCCAGTACCGTCCAGGGTACAAAAACGGAAGGACTCGCCGAGGGCCGCGGTGAAGTTTGCGCACTGGGCAGACTTAATTTCACTCATCGTCCTCATCCTCGCTCTCGCGTTCATATTCCTCCGCAGTCATGAACTCCAGCTTCTCAGGCGGAACGTTAAGCATCGCTGCCATGCTTGATTTGCAGTCTATGGCCATAATGTCATTGAAGTCCTCTAACTTCGCGCCCGGGATAAGCTCAAAGGACTGCTTTGCGAAGCCTACGGTCCCGGGGCCGCCGTAAAGCTCTGCATCATGAACCCGGAAATAGAGAGTTGCTTTTACTTCAAAATTAGGCGAAAAACTCACAAATGATTACCTCCTATTTCGTTCCTTTCTCGATCAGCTTCAAACTGTCGCAAAGATGCTCCGCCATCCAGACTGCAGACGCGATATCCGATGCGGTAAGCTCGCATGCGCATCCGGCGATGGAGAGTGCCAGTTCCACTGGCCCATCCGGTTGTTTGATGCGACGCTCCTTGGTCGAAATAGGCTTCTTCTCTGCCACCGGCCGAGTTTCCTCTACCGAGATGTCTGCGGCTGGCTTAGGCTCAGGCGGGGGAACTGCGATCGGAGCCAGAGACTCTTTCACAGGTGCCGGAGTGGGCGCGTCGATGGGCGCCGGTGCGGAGGATCTGCGCCCAGGTGGGTTTTGGCTCGTCAGGCGGTTCCGGCTACGCCAAGCGGCGATTGCGCCGGCGGTAGCTCCGACCATATCGGCGATATCCACATCACTTTTGCCTTCCTCATATAGCTGTCGGGCGCGGTTTTCATCCCATGTTCTTCGTTTCATTTTTTTATTATTTCCTCCTACAACTTTCACAGTGCAGCCTTCGCCAGGCGGGCAGGGCCGCCGGCGACGCTCTACCAAAATATACCCGCAGATGGGCTCTGCACCGGCGTAGGTACGGTATACGCAGCCTCTGCAGTAGTCCTTATTACTCATGTGTCAAACCATCCATCACATTGCACAAGCGCAGGGCGTTTTCCGCTGTCGGATCTTTCCGGCAGGCAGTCTTGGCCGCTTCTGTTTCCCGGATAACCCTTGCGTGGTGTACCGAGAGCTTTCGCTCAAATTCGGCAGCGCTGGCAGCCCTTTCCCATTGAACCCGGACACGCTGCTTTTCGGCAGCCGCCTGATCCCGCGAGATTGTCTTGTTATAATACAGAAAATAGATATTCCGCAGGCAGGTGTAGGCCATCTGATCCGGCAGGGATAAACCTTCAGGAAGCTCCTCACCGTGCATGGCAGCCTTTTCCCAGGGAAACGTAAATCCTGTGCTCATAACTGCAAATACCATTCCAGGACTGCTACCGCCGCCTGCCAGCCGTGACAGACACGCCACACATAGCCCTGTGCCTGAAGGCGTTCACCCCACCACTCCTGTTCATCGGAAGTGTGTCCGCTCTCCGTTTTCATCTCGATATACAGCCCGTGATACTGTCCCCGAGGTACCGGTAGGCAGAGATCCGGTACGCCGGACTTCACGCCCTGCTGCTTCAGGTGCTTGGCCTCCACAGCATCACGGGTACCGCCATTGGGGATGTGATGGAGCAACGCCAGTTCCGGCCACTGCCGGCGGATAGAAGGCTGCTGGCTCCACTTGATGACATAAGCCTGATGCTGGGCCTCACTTGCCATTCTCTATCACCTCCACGAAGGTCACGGTCTTATTGTTCTTCGGGTCTTTCTCCTTGCCCTGGCGAACGGTGTACCCATTCCGGGCGAGGATCACAATAACCTGATCACGGTCCTCTGCTTTTGATACATACAGTTTCATGTACCCCTCCGCTTCTTCGGCGCGTTAAACAGCCTGTTCATGATCTGACTGGCCTCTCCTTTACTGAGATCAGTGACGTCAAACCCCTTACAGCGCTTTTTGATGATTTCCAGCTGCTTTGCCGTTGCGGGAGACTTTCCCCATTTCCGCACGGCCTGCAGATCCCATAGCATCCGATCATTTTGATGGTCCCGGATCAGCGTAAGGTATGCCCGGTCAAGCGCTTCCTGCATCCCGCAGCGGGAGCCGTTGGGTAGATTTACCATGCCCAAAGCATCCGGGCAGGGGATTGTCATACGCTGCTTATTAGCCAGGGAACACACCAGTGAGCCGTCCGGCATCTTGAACCAGTTAACGTCATGAGTCTGATACTTCATTTCCTGTGCCCACAGATCTACCAGGTGGATGTTCTTCACCCAGCTTTCCGGAGAATCGGAGGCTACCTCAATCTTCTCCGGCAGCTCAAACAGATCTCCCTCGATATCCTTCTCTTTCCGTTTCGGCACATTATCCATGTCGATACCAAGTAAGGAGGGTGCCGTACACAGGGACGCCTTTCCGGTAATGCCCACGCAGTCGATCAGCTCCAGACGCTGCTTTCCCGGATAGAGCCGAAGGCCGCGCCCTACCATCTGAGTATATAGGCTTTCTGACTGCGTCGGCCTCGCCACGATGACCGTTTCCACCCGTGGAATATCGGTGCCCTCGGTGAATACCATGCAGTTGACGATGCAGGGGATCTCACCGGCAGTAAAAGCATCAATGATGGCGGAACGGTTCTTGGTTTCGCCGGTGACCACTACGGCCCCATTGATCCTCTTGGCAATTTCTTCAGCTTGATGTACACTGACAGCGAAGATCAGCGTGGCGCCCACAGCCATATCTCTGTAAGCCTGTGCAATGGCATCTGCGGTGCCGTCCATGGCCTGATCCAGTTCGCCGGGTGCGTAATCGCCCTGGCGGGTATGAACTGCGGTGATGTCGAACCCAATGTCTACCCGCCGGCAATGGATATCACAGAGATAGCCGTTCTTCACTCCCCAGCGCAGATCTCTCTGGAAGATGATCTTGCTGAAGACCGTATCCAGGCGAACCTTATCTCCTCTGTTTGGCGTTGCGGTGAAGCCGATCAGCTTCTCCGGGCGAAAGTAATCAAAGATTTTCCGGTATGTGCTGGCAGCTGCGTGATGGGCCTCGTCGCAGATAATGAGACGGAAGTCCTCTGGATCGAAGTCGCTCAGACGGCGCGCCAACGTCTGAATGCTGGCACTGACAACCTCCTCGCCGTGGCTGTGCTGCTGGGCACGTTCAATGCCGTAGGAGCAGTTGAAGTATTTGCGCGGCTGCTCCACCAGTTCTTCACGGTGGGACAGGATCAGCATTCTCTCCCCGTGCCGGGGGATATTCGCAAAAGTAACTGTTTTTCCGAGGCCTGTTGCCATCTGGGCGAGGAACGCACCAGGCGGCTGCGCCTCGATGGTTTCAATACATTCGGCTTGATATGGCCTTAGTTCCATAATTTTCCTCCAAAAAACGTGGAACTGTGGAACAGCGTGGAACTTGTGTTCCACACTTGAAAGCCTTGTGCCACAACGGATACAGGTCAACCGTGGAACCGTGGAACAAATTTTTCAAAAATTTCCACGAAAATGTGTGTATATAAATTACTCGAACAAACGTACACACACGCACATTCTTATATATGCTGTATTTTCTGTTCCACAGTTCCACACCCCTCTAAAAATGATGTTGTAGCCCTTGTGCCGCAACGGTTACAGCCTGTGGAACACTGGTTCCACACATGTTCCTCAAGTTCCACACTATAATGGCTGCTCATCCGGGTCAGCTTCATCATCCAGTTCAACCGAGGGCAGCCGCAGGCAGAAACACTCCGTAGGGATGCCATTGATCCGCTTGCCTCTGGTATTTGCCCGTCCACGCGTTTCGATAAGATTCTCCTGCTTCAGATAGGAGATCATGGCCGCAGTCGAGTATCCTGCGTCCTGCAGGATGCGTTCAAAGACAGAGCGGATGATATATGCCCGCCCATCTTCCAATGCGCCCAAGACCTCTATATTGGGGTTCTCCGAGCGGCCGCACAGTTTATTGGAATTCTGCGTAACCCAGTCGCACAGGTACTTATAACCCCTGTCACCGGCAGATACCGCCGCTTTGGATGCCAGGAACTCCGATACCTGCTCAATCGTCAACGGCTGCTGGCCGGAGAATATCCACTGACAGGCCAGCTCGTCCGCCAGGATGATTGCGGCAGCGGCCATGGCCTGTTTCTCCGTGGTGTCACGGTCGCTGAGGATCCGAAACAGTTCCCGGTACCGTTCTGATACCTGATCTATTACGCCTGGCTGATAAAGACGCTCCACAAATTTTCTTCCGGCAAAACCGTAATTCCGCTTCACTGCACCGGAAATCCGCATACCGTCCTTAATAACCGCTTGGGCAGACTTGCATTCAATATCGATAACACGGTTTACTGCGCCGGCGCCGCTGGCCGTGCCCGTCAAGGGAGATTCACCCGTAGTCAGGATGCAGTTCCTCCATGTTGGCGTCAGATCCACGCCACCGGAGCGGTTGCCACGGGTTCGGCCAACGCCCTGTGCCAGCTTATAAACATCGAATGTAGTACGGCCTTTGCTGTCCTTAGCGAGCTGAAGCTCATCCAGACAGAATGGCAGATTGTTCAGAAACGCGGCTGTCTTCTCCATGCCGACCACGGTACCGTCAAAGGTCTTGACATAAGCGCCTACAGCAGGGTCTCCCCATACGCTGGCGGCCACCATCAGAGCCACCGTCTTGCCGGTGCCTGAATCAACACCCCATAAATGGACGAAGAATGGGAGACAATTCAGCGGCTCCAGCAGTACCGAGGCAAAGGAAGCCGCCAGGATGATCTTTACCGTTGTGGACATCTCCCGAACCTCCGCCGCCGTTTCCAGCCATTTTGTTTCAGAGCCCCGGCTCCGGACCGTCTGGAACATCGCCTTGAAGTTGGCGTCACCGTCAAAAATCAGGCCGTCAACAAAAGGTGAAAAGCCCTCGTCCGGTATGTAGCCGAAGCGTCCGATGCTCTTTTTCTCCGGAATCAAATAATAATTCATGTTTTCCATGTCGGAGATGTACTGAATAAAAGCCCTGGCGTTCTGGCTGGTCACCGCAATGCCGGAGCCAGCCAGCTCCGTGACCTTATTGGAACTGGCCAGCACCGTCTTGCTGACGATGATCTTTCTCCAGATGGTGCCCTTCCGGAATGCCAGCTGAAGCTTTTCTTCACCCGTGTCAATATTCACCAACCGTTCCACCGGCATGATCGGGTGCGGACAGGCAACCTCATCGTTATAGCCGTTCTTCTTAAAAATGCCGCTGTCATCTGCCTCCCAGTCGCCGGCATTGAGCTCCAGCGGCTGGTTCGTGAAGTTGGTAACGTTATCGATATAAATGGTGCCGCTCTGGGCCTTCAGACTTTCCACGTATTTCTTGTACATGGTCTTGAAGCCTTTAAATCCCTTGGAAACGGAATATGCCGCCAGTACCTCCATCTTGGCCGCATGAGTGAAAGGCTCCTTGTGATACGCATACAGCGCCTCATACGGCGTTGTGGTTAAAAAATCATCTTTTTCGAAGCTCCATTCTTCACTCATAGCTATCTCCCTATATTCTGATCCAGCCACCATTCAAGGACTGGTAGTTTCTTGGCCGCCTCCGCATACAGAGGATGGATGTATCCGGCGATATCCGGGGAAAGAAATTTTTGAGCTTCCCATAACTGTCGGTATTCTGCCGCTTTCTCTCGATACAACGCCGCAGCGGCTTCTTTTTCCTGTGCTTCTCGCCGGCGAGCTTCCAGCAGAGCGGATCTCTCTGCCATGCTGGGACGCTCGCCGGTGAGACCAAGCCCAAAATCACAGTTGAGCTTCAGACACGCTTGCGCGAAACTGAGTCCAAACAGCCGCATTACAAAATCAATCGCGCTTCCGCCGGCACCGCAGCCAAAGCAATGCCAGCCGCTCTTGTTCCCATCGTAGACCTTCAGACTGCCGTGATTGTCTCCGGCATGAAAAGGACACTGGATATAACCGCCGCGATCCGGATGAAAGCCATACAGCTCCACCACCTGGCGAGCTGTCAAACGTTCCTTGATCTGTCGGGCCAGATCATTCTCAGGCATCCGCGGCCAGCTCCTTGTAATTCAGGATGGCAGTCAGGTGCTTGGTGGCTTTACAGTAGTCGCAATGCTCGCAGCGGGTCGGTTGAATGCGACCTTCCTTGATTGCCTGGTATCGCGGCGCCCGGTCCTCCACTTCAGCCAGCTTGGCAGCCAGGTCCTCGTCTGCGATGTAAAGGGCCTCCAGATCAGGGGATTCTTCCTTTGTGCCAACTGCCAGAACGAACGGCAGCATATTGCCCTCGATGGCCTGATAGATGGCTCCCTGAATATCATAGCCGTAAAACTCGATGAACGGGATCTTGCAGTGATCCTCGGCCGACCACACATCCGTCATATCCTTCATGGCTTTCTGGTCTACAATGGCCCCATCACAAAAGCCCAGTGCGGCTGCCGTATTAGGGAAGCGCTGCACAATGGCTTTGCAGGTGTCGCCATCCAGCAGGCTGTCGATTTTGATTTTGAACGGCACACCGGCAATCTCGCCGGTACGGATGACCTGTTTCCTGCCAGACATCAGAAGCATATAAAGCTCATCCGACTGCATACGCACAACTACCTCGGTAGCCCGGAGATATTCAGCCTTCAAGGTACCGTCCCGCTTGAAGATCTCCGGGTGCTGTGCCTGATAAAGGGGCAGCTCCCCGGAAAACCATGCGTCAATGTAGCCGCCGACCAGAAGGGCCGTGGAGGAAGGGGGATGGTACTCCCCCTTCAGCTCCGCCAGCGCCGCCGCTTCACATTTCTCGAAAGCCTTAAACTGCGTGGAGCCCATGTAGGCCATGTTCATTTCAGGCGAGTAATAATTCTCCGCTGTTACAATGGGTAAGGCCATCACAGCACCTCCCCGGTCTCCGGATCGACCTGGATGCGCTCAGGATCGAGTTCCTGCTGCATTTCCGCAACGGTTTCAGCTTCCTGCTGCGTTTCCGCAGCGGACGCAGCTTCCTTTCGCTTCTGAGCACAAACCGCACAGAGGGGAACGCCGTAATGCTTGATGGTATAGCCGGCAAGCCAGCGGGCATCTTTTCCCATGGCAGGGGTGATCTCCTGCCCGCAGTCCGTACAGAGCGGCACCGGTTCCTGTTTCTGCACGCGGGGCTTATAGGGCCTGACCCGGACAGCGGACACCACTTCGCCAAAGGCCTTGATGCCGTGCTCGATATAGAGTTGGATCGAATGGCCGGGCCAATCCTCAAAGTACCCGCTGCCGACCACTTTCTCGATGTTCTTGGAGCGTGCTACGTTCAGGATCATGGGCTTTACCCCCGTTTCCTGCCAGTAGAGTACCGCTTTCTTGCTTTTGCCTTCCGCCGTGGTAACAGTTTCCGAAGCGTTCACGTGGTCGATGGTGAGGATCTTCTCCTCTCCCTCCTGAAAGTCTCCTTCTCCAAGGAAATTGGGGTCAGAGACCACTTTTTTCCAATGAGTCTTCTCCATGTGCGATTCCTCCTGACAAGCTGGACAACATGGTACTCACAATGCCCAGAACGATTTTGCATTCCTCATAGCAGATATTCGTGTCTGCCTTAACAAGAATATTTGAAATTTTGCTGGCCGCGTCCATCAGATGGGCCATGCGTACAGGTGTGATGTAAAAGCCATAGGTCTTCTGGATGTGTTCCCGTTCGGCCATCAATCTTTCAGTTGGGGTCACAGCGCCGTCACCTCCAGCGCATCGGAGTCCGTTACCCGCGTGGCAATCAGCTGAAGGCCCTTCTCCTTGCACTTGGCATACAGCCGATCCCGGCTCTCCTTATCCAGCCGCTCAGCGCCATCCACAAGGATGATCTGAAGCTGGCCAGGCTTGCTGACAGAAATGTCCACGCACAGCTCCAGCAGCTCACCGTCAGAGAGATTGGAAATGGGCAGGCCCCAGATCAGCGGCACGCCGTTTTCCACGGTCAGGCCTTCCACGGGGATCTTGGCGGTTTCAAGGATCTTCGCCGGCAGCTCTCTGGCCAGCTCGATTTTCCGGGTGAACTCAGAGGATTGCTCCGTGAGATCTTCCAGTTCCGCCTGCATGGCTACCATGCGCTGGTACTCGTTGAGGTGCTTCCGCATCTCCTCGGCGGTATCCAGTTCCTGTGAAAGGGCTGTGGTGTCCACTGGCTCCCGGCCTGCGTAATCCGCCGCAACGCCCATATCTTTCTCCAGCTTGGCTGCGGCAGTCTCATATTTGGACTGCACCACATCGGCCTTTTCCTGCCGGCGCTGTTCCATGCCGGACAATTTTTCTTCCGTGGCCTTCAGCTCCGCTTTCAGGCGTTCCATCGTGCCGGTCAAGGACGCACGTTCTCTGGCAATATCACTGTCAATGGCAGCCAGATCCATATCCCGCTGCGCTTCCAATCCCCGGAGTTTGGCGTCATAGCCGCTGCGGAATGCCTTTGCCCGCTCAATACGGCTGTTCTGTTCCCGCAGCCGTTCCAGCTCCCGGTATTTCTCTCCGGATGGATAATTGTTCCAGCGGTCATAGTCATAGCCAGATGGAATATCTTTGGCGATATCCGCTATAAAAGCCTGCTTGTTGCGGATATCCCGGTTGATATTCTGCCGAGACTGGAAGTAAATGCCGTTCTCTGCCTGAATATCATTCAGGACTTCCAGAATGTGCTGGCCGTAATCCACACCCTGTGGGATCTCACCGAACTGCTCCTTGATCCAATTCATATCCCACTGAAATTCAATGAGGTTCAGGATCTCCCGGTTTTTCTCCTGACGGGAGAGCTGCGTAAACTTCACCGGATCTAACTGGAGCGGCGTGAAGATCTGGGCCAAGAACTCAGCTGGTCTTGTCTGAAGCATGGAGCCGTCCCGCACCTTCACCGTGCCGGCGGATTTGGCGGGCAGGGCCTTCCGGTCAATGGACAGGCCGGTATTGGTCTCAATGATGATTTCGCCCTCATCGGAGCCCTGGTGAACGATATAGTCCCGGTCAGAACGGTTGGTGAGGGCATAACGGATGGCATCCAGCACAGACGTCTTTCCGCTCCCCTTGGGGCCGGAGATCTCCACGGACTTCCCATCAAGGGTAGTCTCCCGGATGCCAAACAGGTTTTTGATCGTAATTTTTGTGGTTTTCATTGACATTCTCACTTTCTACCCCTATGATAGGGGTGAAGTTGTTCGGCATGGTGCCGATCTGCCCCTGACAGGTGTGCGAGACCTGCCAGGGGCATTTCTTTTTATAGAACAACGTGGACGGAACCTTCAGACACTTCCTGCTCCAGTCTGCCTTCCAGATACTTCTTGATGGTTTCCCGGGCAGTCAGACGCCACATGCCGCCGTCAGCCTCGATGAAGCTGATACCACGGTCGCTGACGCGAATCAGGAAGATGCTCTCCGGCTGCTCGACTTCCTGGAAAGTACGATAGGGCCGGAGCTTCACCAGCGGGCGGATCTGCTCGTTGGTCTGGAGTGCTACTCCCTTCTGGGTGGTAATAGTGGTGGCGATCCCGTTATCGTTGTAGATCACCTTGGCTCCCAAAGAGATGTCGCTGACCAACTTCATGGCATAGAGCGTGTCCGGGGTCTCCTGGAAACGGGTGCGGAGGGCGATCTGCGCTTCTTCAAAGCCAAGGGTCACCTTCTGGTCCCAGCCGGGAACGTCTGTGGCGTGTGCTTCATAATAGACCTGCCGGAAGCAGCGCTCGTCATAATCTTTGGACTGGCCGAAGCAGCGGACAGTCTTGCAGTCCGGAACGGCGATGTACAGCGGGGCGTCCATCTCGCTTGCTTCGGTTCTGACCATCGTTACCAGTGCGTCCAGACTGTTCAAGTCCAGCGTGTACGGATGAAAGATGGTCGGCAACAGTTCATCGATGTTACCTTCGCTGGTAACACAGAATGTGGAGCCGTTGACATTAGTAATGAGCGGCTGCGTGGTCTTCTGGATGTGTTCGATAAATTCTTTCAGCATGGAATATTCTCCTTACATAGCGGTTTTGACCAGTTTCAACATAGGCGGAGCATCCTGCTCCGTACCGTCTACAGCCATTTGACCGGGAATCTGCGGTACCATTTCAACAATGGTATCTTCATCAGCCACGTACAGGGCCGTGGTCACGGGATTAGTTGCTGCCAGCTTAGATGTGGCCACACAGCTCACAGTAATGTTCTGCCTGGTATCATCAGGTTTGAGCGTGAGGGTAATCGTCAGCTTGCGTGCCGCAGTGGCAGACGTGTTGGGGTCCAGGATGTTATTCAGCAGGCTGGACATCTCATAGTCAGCCCGCTCCTGAATCGCTCCACGCGCCATCTGCAGGATTGATTTTTGGATGCCGGAATCCATAAGACTTCCTCCTTTCTTTCGTAATAAGGGCTCCAGCCCTCTGCCGGACGCCCCGCGGCTAACCTGCTCGGGGCGGCCCGGCAAAAAGAGAGTTGCGGGCGCCGGGAACGCCCGGCAGAAGGCTGGATATATACAGGATCATGCGCTGGCTGTTGTTTCCTTTCTGCATGGGCCAATAGCATGAAGCAGATCCTTGACGCTCTGGGCACCGTGAAGATCCGCAATCATGGAATAAATCTTACCGTATCGGTGCGCATAGACAGCGCCACACTGGGGGCAGACATGGGCCGGGTGGCCGTTCAGATCAATGGAGAGGGTAGCATCCTGGCAGCGAGCACAGTACAGCATCATAGGGCATCTCCTTTACGTAATCCGGAAAGGTCGATCTCGCAGATCTCGGCGCCTCGGCGCAGATCCTCAACATCACCACGGAGGGCCGCACAGATCGCGAGCATTTTCGGAAGAAGTACTTTCAGCTTCTTCGAAACATGCGTTGTCAGCAGCACCCAGGCCAAAATAAGGCTTTTCGTATCACCTTTAGCCCGGATAGAAGCGTTCAGGCCACCTGTGGTGATTTCCAAATGCGCCTCTTTAAACTGTTTCATATTCATTCCTCCTGTGCCACCCAGTAGACGGTGGCGGTTTTGACGCCCATCCGCAGGGCCTCGGCATGGCTGCCGACGCACAGATCGATGTGGCGGCCATCAACACCAGAGCCAGTATCGTCGGCGCGATAGTAATGGATCTCGCCGTCACCATAATCCACCAGCACGTCGGCGCCCAGCGGGATCACGGATGGATCTACCGCCATGGAGACATAGGGCGTGGCTCTGCGGCCGCTGGCGGTGATGCCATATGCCGGGTGATCAGGGGCCTTCCCGCAACACTGCTGGCAGATGCAGTAATGGGTCACGGTCACGTTATCCAGACGGTGGGCCGACGCGAGCAGCGCCGCCTCGATCAGTTCATTCTCTGGTTCTTCCGGCTCCTGCGCCGGGGTATCATCCCCGGGCAGCCGCCCAGTGTCGAAAACGGCAGGATCGTCCGCCATGGGAGTGGTAGGCTCCTCGGTGGCCTTGGCGGAGATCGCCAGAGCCACGCAGCCGGTCAGGCCCGCAAGGATCAGCGCCAGAATTGCGTTGCGCCGCCATGTCTGAGCGATTGCTTTTGCCTCTCGGGCCCTCCGGTGCGCCTGCCGGGCACGTTCTGCAGAGGCTTCCAGCTCCGCGGCGGCATGGTGCTCCTGCGCCAGCCATACGGCCTGCAGCGCGTCCACGTCGGCCCGGAGCTGGTCAACCTGCCGACGGATCTTCTCAGTTCTTTGACTCATCTCGTCCCCTCACTATCTGCGCCAGTTCGATGTCTGTAAAATTCAGGATACTGTCCAACAGCTCCAGTTCGTCCAGGCGAAAGGGCGTGTCCCCTAATAGATGCCGACTCAGCCATTTGTCTTTGACTCCGAGATCCTTACAGAGCTCTGTTGCCGAGCGATATCCTCTGGCATGATACTTACTTTCGATCATATTCCGGCGGAAGATGTCTTGCGGCCCCGCACGCTTGTCCCATTCGCTCCGCCGGCTTGGCTTTTTAATCGGCTTTTTGACCGGCTTGCACCGGACGATCTGCCCGGTCTGCTCGATGTGAACAGTCTGCTCGATCTGCCGGTGGGCCGCATCCGTCTTGGGGCTCATGCGGATCGCCTCCCTCGCTGCGTGGCGGGGTCAGGGAAATAGATGTGCATCTCCTCTGGGCTGATTCGGCAGAGTTCCATGGTTCGGTACATTTCCTCGATATTCCATGCGGTATTACCCTGCATTCTCTGGCTAATCGCGCCAGGGGAGAGACGCAGCGCATAGGCCAGATCAGTCTGCGATAGCCCTAACTCCCGGAGGCGGGCAGACAGTTTTCCGTAGCGTGGTATCTTCATTCGGGCACTTCCTTTCATAGTTTCTGTGGTGGTTAAGAGGCCTGCTTTTTTGCATCTTGGTCGACTGATGGCATGCATGCCTTCAGTCTTACACTCGCATAAATGCGAGTTTTACTGTAAAAAAATTTGAATTGCCTCTTGCGGCGTCATATTAAGGATTTCCACAAGCTTGTGCATTTGTTCTACCGTAAAAGAAAGGCCATCTGCCTTCATTTTTCTCGAAAAAGTACTACTATCAACGCCGAGTCTTTCGGCAACTTCCTCCTGCGTCATTCCGCACTCCGCAATCTTGCCCTTTAGCTTTGCCATATTCGTACACACAGTTCCACCTCCAATCTCGCACAAATGCGAGTTCATGTGTCTATACTATCTCGACAGGTCTACTTTGTCAATAGCTGATTTCGCATTTTTGCGATTTTTTGTAAGTTTTTTGCAAAAGCATCTTGCGTTTTTGCAAGTTGCGATATATATTAAATTTAGAAGGAGGAATGTTAAATGTCTACAGGACAGAGAATGAAAGCTCGCCGTAAGGAATTAGGGCTATCTGCAGAGTATATTGCTAACCATCTCAATCTTTCACCTGCGACAATTTATAGATACGAAAACGGAGACATTGATAAGGTCCCTGGTGATATACTTGAACCTCTCGCCGCTATTTTGCAAACAACCCCAGCCCATTTAATGGGATGGGACGATTATTCAAACCCAATTGAGTTTACTGTTTCAACAGATGAACTCCAGAAATACTTGACAGAAGAAGATAGCACAAAGCACTTTTTCGATATTACCCACAAAATACGGCCAAAAGCAGGGGCCAAAAGCAGCAAGAAAGCCTTTGCGGAAAATTTACAACACTACATGGATCAAGCAGGCATAGACCAAAATAAGCTCTGCGAAGATCTGAATTTTAAATATTCCACCGTAAGCGGGTGGCTAAGCGCTGAAAAATATCCCCGGATCGACAAAATTGAAATACTATCTCACTACTTTGGCATTAAGAAAGCAGATTTAGTAGAGGACAATAATAAAACTGATAAATTAGGCCGTATATTTGTTGATGTAACAACAGCTCTAAATCTGAATATTCCGGAGATGCAAGAAGATCTCGGAGTTGATCGGAAAACCATTGAGCGCCTGATCATCAACAAGAATACTTTTCTCAAGAAAGAATTTAAACTTCTTGAAGAAACTTACGGTGTTCCAGTTTCTGTATGGGCGGGGGAAAAAACGTTCGGTGCCTGGCTTCATGCACTGCTTCATAGCCAAGAAAATGCAAAAATCTACAAATTATATGCGCAGCTGAATCCCGAGGGGCAGGCAAAGGCTGTTGATATGTTGGACGATATGGTATTATCCGGAAAATATAGCACATAAAAAACCGCCCCCGACTGAGAGCCGGAGCGGTGAAAGAGGAGTTTTTGCGTATGAATCGAATGAGGCCTCTGTGCATGTTTTTCTTGATCATGACGGGCTATATACTATTGGCGTACCTCATTTTTCCTGTCGAAGACAATATATGGAAAGTACCAGATTACTACTTGGCGATCTCCGTATTAACATCCAGTGCTTTCGTCGTACTATACGAGCGTTGGCAGAAAAGGCGGAAGCCAAAGCATCTCCCCAACGAGCCTTTGGTTATCAGTGATGAACTGTTGGAGCCCGCCGCAAGCACAGTCATTACTACCGGGCAAGCTTCTATCTCTATGATACAGAGGCGCTTGGGAGTCAGCTACACACGCGGTGCGGAGCTTATGGATCTGCTTGAACAGGTTGGAGTAGTTAGCCCACTCGATAAAAAGAATTCACGTAAAATCTTGCTAACGAGAGAGCAATATAGGCGATATAAGCAAAGCCTTTTTACGCTTTCTAATGTCAGGGCGAGTACTGTAGAGGATGAACTCGCCTGTGTCGATGCTATGGAAGGGCATGACTTTGAACATTGGGGAGCTGATTTGCTCCGGGATCTTGGCTTTACAAAAGTCGAGGTTACACGGGGAAGCGGCGATCAAGGAGTAGATATTCTCGCAGAAAAAGACGGTATTCGTTATGCAGTTCAATGCAAGCGCTATCACAGCCCATTAGGAAACAAGCCCGTTCAGGAGGTCCATGCCGGCAAAGAAATGTATCAGTGTCAGATTGGCGCCGTAATGACAAACCGGTACTTTACCCCTAGTGGCCGAGAAATCGCAGAAAAGACCGGGGTCTTATTATGGGATCGCGACTGGCTGCGAGACGCCATCAACCGACGTCAAATTGGATAAAATAAAAACCGCCCCCGGTGCTACCAACACCGAGGACGGTATGTGCGCAAGCCCCTTAACCACCACAGAAAAGAGAACCAGGCAGTGCTACAAAGACACCACCACTGCGCCCTTTTATCTTACCACGAAAGGGCGCTGGTGGCAAGATGAAAGGAGTTTTTATGTCAGAAAGAAAAAATGAGGCCGCATGGATCGAGAGCCGGAGCCGCTGGCAGATCAACGTACAGGACAACGGCATCCGCAAGACCTTCACCAGCGCCCTCGCTGGCCGGCGCGGCAAAGCTGACGCCGAACGGAAGGCAGAGAAGTGGTTGAAGGATCATACAACCTCCGAAAAAACCCGGGTGGATGTGTTCCTGGATCAGTATACCGACTACCTGAAGGAAACCAAGAGCAAGAGCCACGCTTCACAGTACAGTGGTTTTATCCGCCTCTACATCCAGCCCGTCATCGGCGTGTTCCGCATGAACAAGCTTACTGAAGGCGACCTGCAGGCCGTGATTGACCTGGCATATTCCAAGAATAACCTCGCCGATAAGACGCTACGGGATGTCCGGGGCTGTCTCTTGAATTGGCTGAAATGGTGCCGGAAGCGGGGCAAGACCAGTCTGCACCCGGAAGATCTCACTATCCCCGCCGGCGCCAAAAAGTCCGAGAAAAGAATTGTGTCGCCGGACGGCCTGAAAACGCTCTTCTCCTGCAGCACAACGCTGTGGCGCGGGAAACCTACAGAGGACTTCTATATCCACGCTTATCGCTTTGCGGTCCTGACCGGGCTCCGGCCGGGGGAGCTGCGTGCGCTGGAGGACAAAAACGATATTCAAGGCACGAGGGTCACTGTCCGGGGCGCTATCAATGTTCACGATGAGGCCACGCAGGGGAAAAATAATAACGCCCGGCGGACCTTCCAGATGTCAAATCTGGCTACAGCTGAGGTTGATGGCCAGAGGGCCATGTTGCGGCAATGTGGAATCGTAACCCCCTATCTGTTCCCTGCTCCGGACGGTGGCCCTATGAAGCATGACCACTTCTATCGTTGTTGGCGGCGTTATTGCACGTCCAATAATATCCCTGTGGTATCGCTCTACGAACTCCGGCACACCTATGTCAGCGTCAACAAAGAGATGCCGGAGGGACTGAAGAAAATGACAATCGGACACAGTCAGGATATGGACACTGAGGGGACCTACGGGCATCAGATGGCCGGAGATTTGGCGAAGGCAGCCGCCTTTACTGAAGAGGCATTTTCTGAGATCATCAAGGCGAAATGAAAAGTGTGTACTTTTGTGTGTACCTGAGCAAAAAAGTCACCCTGTAGCCGTTGCGGCTACAGGGTTTTCTTTGGTACGCCCGACTGGACTCGAACCAGCGGCCTTTAGAGTCGGAGTTATCAGGCCGTCAAGCCGGAAACCGCTACGGCGCAAGGGCTTGGTTGAGATTGCACAAATTTCCGCCATTTTGAAGAAAAGCCTCGGAAGCCTTGCAAGGCAGGGCTTCCGAGGCTTTTCGCGGTAGTAGTCAAATAGTAGTCTGCGCGTTATGCCAGCAACTCCATCAATTTCCTTGCGGCATCCATTCAATCCCGTGCTTCCCCTTCGGACACAGGCATATAAGAGTCAGATGGATAGCGGGTTTCAATATAAAACTGGTTTACATACGCACAGTCTCTGAGGTTACCTTTCAACGGTGCCCCTGCCGCAGTTGCCTTTCTGCACAGAAATACAAGGCTATGTCCATCCAACAATTCGCCTGTCGTTTTGAGTAGCCAGCCCTTCAGCATCTTCTCCATCGCCTGTTGGCAATGAAACGCGACTAAATCGTTACCGCCGTCATGCTCCATTAAGATTTCCGCGCCTCGCAGGTCATGTGCCGCTTTTTCAAACCAGTCCTTATAACGGAGGCTGTCACCCATAAAGTACAACCCCTTCCCTGTTCAGCTTGTGGGCAAAGCTCTGGCTATCTGCCACGCTGTGTTCCCACTCCTCCGGCGTATACAAAAGGAAGTCAATTGGCGTATCAGATTCCGTATCACAATACAAATCTGTCAGCAGTGAGCGCTTATCATTGGTCGACGCAATGATGCAAAGGTCAATATCACTCTTTGCTGTCGCGGTTCCCTTCGCCTGTGAGCCAAACAGCAGGATCTTCTGCGGATCACAGAGCTGGATAACCTGTTCTCGAATCGCGTTTAGCTTTTCCACTGTATCGCCCCCTCACAGCCAATTCTCTATTTGCAGTATAACATGATATTCTCAAAAATAAAACGATTTTTATGGCAGTTTCTTTCAGCCTTCTCAATGCTTTCTGAACACGGGTGCGACTCGGTTCATTTGTGCGACCTTATCGATGAATTCTTTCAAGTCCTCAATGTAGGTATAGGGTGCGTACTCAGAATAAATCTCAGGAGAGTCCAGAATAACAATTTGAACTCCATCCGCTCTCAGCGCCTCCAGTGTGCCAGGTACACAACGCGCCTCATTAAGTGTCTTGCATCGGTAAGCAATGCAGCCCTGTTGATCAAAGATTTTTGCAACGATATATATCTTTTTATCGCCCATCAATATTAATTGTCCTACTACAAAAAAATTCTTTCCCGAAAGCTCTACACTCTAAACTTTTGGTCGAAGATATGACTCACATACAGAACTGTCAGTCTCTTTCCATGGCACTGATCACTTTTCGGATATTCTCGGCCTGTAAATAGAAAGGAGCCAAGCTCTGTTTTCCATAGCGCATATAGTCCCGCTCACTTGTCAGTTGAATCAATAATTCAGTAAAAAACTGCTCCCAACTGAAGTATTTAGCAGAGTCGATATATTCCTCCGGCCTCTCTAAGATATCCGCAAGTTTTGCGTTATGAACGATTCCTGATTTCAAAATCAGCCACTCAAAGGACTCTGGCAAATAAAGCATTACTTGGCTCGGATGCAATTTCAAAAAGCGATAGATTTTTTCCATCTCTGCGCCGAACGCCGCGCCATCCGCAATCACCAAGGTCTTATCATTTGAACGCTCTTCCAAGCAAGCATAAATATTCGATTTCCCATTTGCGGCTTCACAGCGCACATGATATTGCTCCGCGATTTTTGAGAGCATCTGATACCCACTGTTTGAATCCTCGGTCAGAATGCGGTCTGAGCGATCCATCTCACTTGCGGCATGCTCAAGCGTTCCATAGTAGGGATACGCTTTGTTGTAAGTACATTTCTCACGGCGAGTTGTAGTTCGCAGTTCTAAAACCGCTTCTACGCTATACGGCAATTGATATAGGCTTTCTCTTGTGATGAGAACATAGTAATTGCTTGACCCACAAATTGCCTGTGCAAAGGCACGAGAAGAAACGAAAGCATTTCCTTCGTCTACAAAAACGATGCTGTCTTTCATGCGGCTCAACTGACTTTCCCAGTCACGGGAAGTTAAAGTCCGGCATGGCTTATCACATTGAACAGCAACTCCGCTCTGTGCCCCCAACTCCTCGTAATCTCGCAGCATCCCCAGCATGGTTGTTTTTCCTGTTGCGCTATCACCTCGTATCACTGTGATATTGCGCTCCAGCTCCAAGGCAAACTGGACTCTGCGGTTGCGAACAACGATACTATGTTTTCCTTTCATGTCCGCCTCCGCTTATACATATCTCGCTGCAATCGGCAACAACTCTTCCATGTTATGAACGATACTGTTATCGTTCATAACTTTAGCCGTAAATCTTGCCTTATCAAAATCCATAATATGACGCAAGTTGATCGTAACATCTTTTGCTTTTGCCAGTTCAAGAATAAAACGTGCGCAGTTATCTCCGCATGTTGAAGCATTGAACACCTCATCCGGGCAGTTTTTAATAAGCAGCAGAGTTTTTACACCGCCGGACAATTCAGTGGGAGGAATAATACCAAGTACAGGACTTTTGATTGCCTGTGCGTCGATCACGTCTGAACCATCCACTTTTTTGATAACTTTTTTTGCGAAGTCATCGAGAATCCAACTGTCTTCATAAGTGTTTTTGAAATAGATCTCAGTATTATAAATTGCAGACGGCATATCTCCAAAATAAATGTTCAACATAGGCTGCAATTCCTCATTTCTAAATATTCTATACAGATTCAAAGCATCTTTAGAATTTGCAAAAAATTGTTTTCTTTAAGCAGATGGATCGTTCGTAGTATAACACAATACGTGCAAAAGTAAAAGTTTAATTCCTATGCTTGCCTGATATTCATTCAAAAATGCCAAATCACGATTTAGTAAATCGTGATTTGGCATTTTCGTATTTCCGCAATCGCAGAGATAAACCGCAATCGGTGATCAAACAGCATTCTATCTCTGTCCAAATGATATTTTTATTCTACCGTTGGCTAAGGCAAATGGAAACTCCAGATCCTTTATGAACTGTGCATCAAGTGTCCCATGCGCTTCGGTGAACTGAAAAAGATGCTAAAGCCAATTACAAATACGGCGCTGACAAATGCTCTCAAAGAGTTGGAAGCCGATGATTTGATACAACGAATCCAGTACAATGAGATGC